>Ga0214917_10000015_pt1 | contig 188828 bp, 252 predicted proteins | sample LL_1208_BB_MetaG_FD_177983 | JGI IMG/M metagenome (GOLD analysis project Ga0214917, IMG submission 177983) | Freshwater microbial communities from Lake Lanier, Atlanta, Georgia, United States - LL_1208_BB | ecosystem: Environmental > Aquatic > Freshwater > Lake | place: USA: Georgia...
CTTGACACTGGTCGATAATGAGTGTAGAATACGAGAACACAAGAGGAGATTAAAAAATGGGTTTGGATCAGTACGCTCACGCTATTGATAATAATGGAGAACGAGAAGAACTGGCTTACTGGAGGAAGCATCCTAATCTTCAGGGTTGGATGGAAAAACTCTGGAAGAAAAAGGGTTGCCCAGGTTTTGACTCAACGCAAGGTCATAGCGCTATGGGGGATTTTAATTGTATTCCTGTTGAACTGACTGAAGAAGACTTGGTAAGATTGGAATATGATATTACGTATCGTGAACTGCCTATTACTGAAGGATTCTTCTTTGGTAGTGATTCCGACGATTATTATCGTGAAAAGGATCTTGAGTTTTGTCGAAAGGCTCGTGAGGCTATTGAAGCCGGTCTGTACGTTGAATACAATAGCTGGTGGTGAGAAATCTTAAAGCTATGGGTTGACAACTGCCGATAGATAGAGTATGATGGTTAGGACACACGGGGCGTAAGGTAAGCCGGTAGCATCCGACACTCTTATAAGGTGTTCATAGGTACGTTCGACTCGTACACGCCCTACTTTCATGCTTCGGAGGTTGACGTTTGAGTTGCGGGGCTGGCCCCATAGTATAATGGTTCGTATATCGGGCTTTCATCCCGAAGATCGGAGTTCGATTCTCCGTGGGGTCACTTGACAAGAGGGAATCTTCTGGTATACTGATTAAACGGACCTTTGGCGCAATTGGTAGCGCAGCGGACTTTTAATCCGTTGGTTCTGGGTTCGAGCCCCAGAGGGTCCACTTGACAAGATCGGCTGGTTGGTGTATGATGGAACTAAAGGAGATATGACATGAGAGAGAGTGACTACGATTACGACTATCACAATCTAGCCGAAAATGCAGATGAATTGTATTACTATGATGATGGTATAGATGAACCTTGGGTTGATGATGATACTGATGGTGATATAATCTTTGATGAACAAGATCAATACCAAGATTATCTGAACAAGTATGACGCATACTATCACGACATAGCTGATGAAATAGAAGACTGATCTCTCTCCCTGACGGATGCAACTTGGTGGGACAAGTTATTATCTCTTTATTCCTTTCTTTCTAGTACGTTCGAATCGTACCATCCGTTTTTATGAATATCATGAATCAAACTGTTGAAGATGTTCGTCGCACAGCAGATGGACAAATTATCCAAGGTGCTTCTCACACTTGTAGAGTATTAAATCACAAGAGCCGTAATAAGATTGTGATTAAGGCTGTATGCGACCTGCGAAAGATAGCGAATACTTTTGACAGCATAGCTTGCTGTGGCGTAAGTGGTTTGATGGTAGTACCTCAAATTGCTGAGATTCTTAATAAGAATATTATTATTGTCCGTAAAGATGAAAGACGATATAGCCAATTTTATATCGAAGGAGTATCTCCATCTCGGTATGTTATTGTGGATGATTTGATTTGCTCTGGTGATACAATTAAGCATATCATTGGCAGTATTCATTTTGATACTCCGCGAGCAAAGTGCATCGGAGCATATTTCTATCTCGGAGAGGAATGTGCTTTCAATGCTTCTAATTCTAAATGTTTTGAGAAGCAGTTCGGGACGATTATTCTAAACCCTTACGCTGCATAGACTTACAATAAACTCGGCCGGCCCCGGTCGCCCTAAGTCCTTACGCCACAACAACTTACGGCACGAAATTTTTTTTCAAAGTTTTCGCTTGACAGTGACGATAATAGTGGTATACTTGGCGTATCAGAGTTGAAGAGTTCCAAACACGAAAGGGTTGATTATGCCTGCTATGGTTGAAAAGATGATGTTCGTCGGTGCCACCCCTTGGCACGGTGAGGGTACTCAGTTGGATGAGAATCCTTCGATCAGCGAGGCCATTGTGGCTGCTGGTCTGGATTGGGAAGTCGGCACCAAGCCGCTGTTCACGGCGGAAGGTACAGAGGTCAACGCAAAGGCAACTTTCCGTAAGACTGACAACCGGGTGCTGGGAGTGGTTGGCCCGCGTTACACCCCTCTCCAGAATCAGGATGCGTTCGACTGGTTCCAGCCGTTCCTCGACGCTGGTGAGTGCCAACTGCACACTGCCGGTTCGCTCAGTGAGGGCGAGAAGGTTTGGGTGCTGGCTCAACTCAATCGGTCGAACAGCGAGATTGTTCCGGGTGATGAGGTGAGTAAGTTTATCCTGCTGTCTAACAGCCACGACGGTTCAACGTCGATTCGCGTCGGATACACTCCGATTCGCGTCGTATGCGTGAACACGCTCGCGGCTGCTCATAGCAGCAAGGACAGTCAACTGATTCGTATTCGTCACACTCGTTCGAGCAAGACGAATCTCGACAACGTGCGAGATATCATGGATAATATCAACGCACAGTTTGAGGCGACTGCGGAACAGTATCGGTTCCTTGCCAGTAAGGATTTCAACCAGAACGACGTTCGCAAGTACGTCAAGGTGCTTCTCGGGATCGAAAAGACTCCCGACGAGGATATCAAGACTCGTACTAAGAACATCATGGACGAGATCCTCACGCTTGTGGAAGGTCCGAAGCAGGCTGCGGTTGGTGTTCGTGGAACGTGGTGGGCTGCCTACAACGGGTTCAATGAATACCTGAACTACAATAAGGGTCGCACGGTGAGCAATCGCCTTGACTCGCTCTGGTTCGGCCAGAATGGTGTTGACAATCTGAAGGCTCTCAGCACGGCAATGGATTTTGCCAACGCCGTGTAATCGCTCTCCTTTCGTAGCGATGGGCTGGGGAGGCCGTCCCTCGAAAGAGGGGCGGCTTCCTCTTTTTGATGAGGCATCATTTGACGTAAAGCATTGCGGTATAAGGACTTACGGCGAACGGGGCCCGCAAATTTCGTCCTAAGTTTAGTACTGGCAAGGGGTTACGAACATTTTGTCATGGACAAGGGGCACGATGGACGATATAATGGAGGAGGCTGGTCGTAAGAGTAGTGTTCATAAGGGTTTAGGTAAAAATAGTAATAGATTTGATAATAGTCTTTTGCTATAAATGTCCCTGCTAAACGTCGCGGTTTGCCTGTGATGCCAATAGTCAGCCAAAATACCGATATATTAGTCGGACTAATGAACATAAGTCTATGAAAGGAAACGACTTGCGGCGAATAGTAACATATGGTATACTAGGTGCATGGTGGCGGTATGAGTCTGCCTTATGGGTGGGATCATACTGAGATTTAATCTCAAGATAAATATAGTCACTATTTAGTAGTATAATTCTTATAGTCGGGCAATATGTTGGGGCCCTTTGATTGTACTATCTAATCCTTCGGATTTGGCGGGCGTGGTGATAGTCAGCAAGTTTTAGGGGTATATTAATATATGTTCTAAGGAGCGTGTATTATGAAAATATTAGAACCCCCTCCTAATTTTTTGTACTATCTAATAGTATACTTATGGGTTCAGTTTTTGTTATGGTACGGACCTTAATTATGCAGAAAGAGAAAGATGAAAATTGTAGTAATATTTGATGAGCCTGATATTAAAGACCCTGAGAGTCAGGAGGCTACCAATGCTATTGATATTCTTAGCGAAGAATTAAAGGTAATGACCGATAGGGGTTATGATTGGTATATTCATGAAGTATATGAGGCATATTAAATGAAACTAATTAAGATCAATATGGAACTCGTTGTAGACGATGATCTTGACTATGATAAGGATAGGATTGCTGATTATCTAAATAATAAATTGTATACTGATCCTGAATTCTTTGGGGATTTTGGTCCTGAAAATATTGTGGAAGTAAAACATTGGGAAGAATAAAACAACAACAATCTGCTACTGTAGCATTAATTAGCGATAATAAACTGCTACTATTAAAACGTGGATCTACTGCTCCATGGAATCCTGACAAGTATTGTTTGCCAGGCGGGAAAATTGATGATAATGAAAGTTTGATTGATTGTGCTTTGAGAGAATTGAATGAAGAAACGGGTATAGTATTAGAATCTAATCAGTTAACTCCTCTTACTATAAAGTATCCTAAATATAGTAAAACTATTTTTGTTTGCAATGAGGACGTTATTTATTCTGTTAAATTAAACTGGGAACACTCTAGTTTTTTGTGGGTCAAATATTGCGACTATGGTAATATTCCTACGGTCCCCGGTTTAGAGAATGTATTTAAAACACTGTGTCATTGGGGCTTTCTGATCTAAGTTCTTTATACTCAAGACGTTGTGGCGACCGATACAGTGTGGTATACTGGAGGATAGCAGGGAGGAGCATGTACTATAGTATAGCTCACCAGACCCTGGGTCAATGTAAGTTCTTGGTAAGAGTATATATTATACTCACCGACCTGCATAATATATAATCTGTTTCAGGGCAGTAGTCAAGACAGTAATCGTGGTTAGCTCGTAGCTGTTAACGATACTTTGGTGTTGCATTTCTGGGTTTCACAACAAGGAGTTTATATGCTAGAAGTTTGCCTTGTGTTTGGGGTATGTATGGGTCTTGTTTCGGGTTACTATCAAATCCAAGGCTAGTAAAGATTTTACCACTCCAATGCGCATTTGTCAATTCTTTGAACAAGAACAGGACAGCAACCAACATACCCACACAATATGCGTAAAGTCTGTGGTTAAAAACATACTGATGTGTGATCGATATCTTTAAATAAATTGGCCAGAACGAACGACAGCCTGCTCATATGATTCATTAGGTACCAGCGGACCCAAGAATTCTGCAACCGGCCGAAACATTCAGAAATAAGATATACTTCATAAGAAAGTTTTTGACCATCATATCCCCTCTGGTATAATAAAAAGCGTCAACGGAGCTAAAGGTCAGTCGAGTAATCGAGGGACTTTTGGAGTCATGGGCAAATGTTAATTTTTAACTTTTACCATGAGGTGATTTATGAGAAGCAAGGTTATTGATCAGTTTAATAGGAAAGAGATTCAAAGAAAGTATGTTGATCAAATTCTGGGTGAATTAGATTTCATGCAGATAAAAGATCTGTTGAGAGATTATTTAACCAAAGAAAAAGATAAAGCTTCTAATTATGCTTTAGAGTCTGAGATTCGAAAAGAAGCTCCAGAAGTATTGGTTGATAATTGGGAAGATTTTAGTGGTCCTGCTACTCTTACAGAGGAGTACGAACATCATGTCTAGAATCTTTCATAGAATAATTTCTTTTGAGGTAGAGGGTGAGATATACGATCTCGATACCAAACCAGAAGATATTATTAAAAATTATGAGTGGCACTTTAAGGGCTATCATGATAATCGTGAAGATAAATGCTTTTTAGAAGCTTATCATAATGATCATCGTGGCCGTATTACTGGTGTTACTCGTAAATCTCAAATAACAAAAACAGATAAACCTGATACTGAGTTATTCGTGGTTTAATAATATGAGGTGCTTTATGTTTGAAACATATCCTTTTGTTTATTATGCTGTTGGGGGTGGTCTTGTACTACTTGGATTGTTAACGGCGTTTTATGTTTGGAATACATGTGGTCATAAATGTAAGCAGTAGTATTAATTGATTATAGTCCGGACTAATGAAGAGCCTCAGCTTAATCGCTGGGGCTTTTTATTTTATAGATAGTCCTAGCTAAACCGCCGGATTTGGTTTGATTGGTTATAGTCAGCCAATAATGGGGTGTTGTAAGAATCATGACGTTCCCTTTGATCGGCCAATCGTTACTATAGTCCAGATAATGTTCCGTGTCAGGGATGGCACATTTTTAACCAAGGAGTTTTTATGAAGAATCTACTATTAGTTATTGCCCTAATGTGCATTGGCTCAACCTCTATGGCTGGCGAATGTGTCAATGGCACTTGTACTCTACGAAGTAGAGCAGTTAATGTTACTCGTGAAGTTATTAGCGTTCCAGTAACAGTAACCCGTCGAACTGTTGAGGCTGCTCGCAATGTGGGCCGTAGGACTGTGGCCCGTGTTCGTAGCGTAGTTCGATAAACAATATATGATGGATAATCTGAAGGGTTAGGATAACTTGTCAGATTATAGGTCACGATGAAAAGATAGCCCCGGAATAAACTCTGGGGCTTTTCTTTACCAAACTTACTCAAGGAGGAATACTATGAAAATTTTTATGACAGCATTTGCTCTACTTTTAGCCACTACTTTAACCGCAGAAGCGGCCAGACCAAGATACTATAGTCAGCCGACTAATAAGGTATATAGTTATACTAGTCAGCAAAATTTTGGTAGTGACCAAGATCGTTGTCAGGCAGAGGCTAATCACATGGCAGCAAATAATATCACAGGACATGTATGGGGAACTATCGGAAGTTTTGAAGGTGTGGGTTATGGTTCTAGTCCCAATTGTAATACTTGTACTCCAAGTAACAATATGAGACTAACAGGAGATGCGTCGGCACAAGGTCGAAATGGTATGTGGTATCGTGTAAGGTCGTGGAGATAACATCTCTAAGCAAGAGTAACTCAATTGGCAGAGTGTCAGGTTTCCAACCTGAATGTTGAGGGTTCGATTCCCTTCTCTTGCTTTTATCCCACCTAATATAATCGGATCGGTTTTTATGGTTACAGTCAGCAAGGTATCATGATAATCGGCATAACTCTTAATAAAGAAATTAATTGTGAAAGTATTTGTGCGCATGTGCAAAATTTAGTCAACAATTTTCAGAAATCTAATCCTAATTTTAGCAATAGTATCTTGGTTATGGAAATTAAGAACATTATTGACTCTGATGATTCATTAATTCCTAAAATAGAATATAGAGATATTAATAATAGTCCCACCTAAAGTACCGGAATTGCCCCAAATGCCTACAGTCAGTTAATATGAATATATTTAGCATCTTACGAACCATTGGTTTTTTGATTCTGGGAATTATAATAGTAGAGAGTATAGTCTACTTAAGTAATCAATGGTTGATAAATCATGGTAATAATAGCGCAGACTCAGACAATAGTTAGTCGGCCAATTTGTCCCACACTCATACATGATGATACCACAAGAATAATCATCTGTCTAGTAGCAATACCAATACTCATAGGAATAAACTGGGCGATCTTGAGGTATTTTAATGGACAATAATGATCCCCTAATTAAATATGGCCACACTATAATTTTTCTCTGCATAATTTTTATGTGGGGATTGGTTTCGTATTTAGAGTATTTTTTTTATAAGGACGATAATCATGAGTAATGTAAAAACTGAAGAATTTCATAAACCTTTTATCAAAAGTCTTGTTGCTGTGGGCCTAGTTACTCTAGTTTCTATGATTTCTACTAGATATTTTGTTAAATATATCATTTACAACCACTATCAATCCCACCAATATACATCTCAGGATTCCCAGAAATAACTGGATTACGAACATTTTTAGCTAATATGCTCTATTTGTTATCTAATCAAATTAAAATTCACTTATTATCTTACGCCGTGGTGAAAAATGGGTTAAAGGCCAATAGTGGACAGTGCCGATAAACCCTATTGACAACCAGTAGCCAGTGTGGTATACTGTCTATATCTAGTAATAGGAAAAGTAGTAATAATTGAGGGAAAAATGTATAAGAATGTATTGTTGACCGATAAAGAAATCGCCCTTCTCAAGAGGGTTATTGGAGATCATTTGCATGAGAAAATTACTCCAGAAGCTACTAATTTGACCATAATTTACAACCGTCTAAGGGGTATTGTTCCCACAAAAAAGTATAATCAGAGTATCAATTAGAATAAATGGGAAAGAAATGGCAAAGAAATCAAAGAATCAGGTTTCTAGTGGGCTTGAATCCCACGAATCTGATTTTTTAAGATTATCTATTGCCCATAATGGTTGTAAATTAGAGTAATGAAAACATTCTTTCTGTTGAGCAGGATCAGAGAGATTAAATGATGATATTGGGCGAATATGGTCAATATGCCAACCATTTAAAGACCAGTTTTCCCATGTCATACCTTTTTTGAATTGTGACTGTATATGTTCTATTAATTCTTCTTTAGAACAACCTACCAATTCTAATGCAGAATTTTGCTTATTTGTATTTTGGTCTTTTAGTGATTTCCAAAGTTTATTTCTCAATACCTGAGCTAATTTAGTTTCGATATTATCATGGTAATATTTTTTATTCAGTTCTCTTTTTTTAGCTAAATAATTTTGTCTATTGATTCCCTTCCTATAATTATCATTATGTTTTTTAGCATACTCTTTAATCTTATCTGGATTAGCGTCTCTAAATTTTTTATTTCGTTGTCTATTGTGTTCTTTTCTAGCTGGATCTTTCTCCCTCATTCTCCAACATAATTTACGATATTCTTTTTGACAAGAATCGCATCGTTTTTTAGCATTTCCACATTGACCTAATTCTATTTCACAATCTAGACATTTTCTCATGTTTGTCTCCTTGACAGTCGATACTTCATATGGTAGAATACACCGAAAACCCACAAATCAAAACAAACCCACAAATCAAAATGAAATCAAAAGACTATTCTTTTAGTCAGTTTATGTTGGCTGTTGCTGACTATATTGATGATGAATATGGGGGAAATCGGTCATCTTCATTAAGAGATTTAACTCAAGATGAAAGATATACTATAAAGAATATGTTAGATGATTATTATGCTAAAAATGATAGTGTGAATAATGTGGCCAATAAGATAATGCAATATTTATCAGACAACAGTGCTTGGAAGAGTGATAATCAAATCAAATGACAAAGATCAGAACTCTAGATTTGGATTATGATCTTATAGAAATTCATCACAATCCTAACTTGAAGAATAAACCATATTTAGTTAGAATATTCAATTACAATAATAATTATCCAGAAGAACTAAGGCTGGATGAAAAAGATATACAAAATTTGTACAATATTTTAAGACAACATAAACTTATTTAATCAACAATTTTGGAGCAGGAATGACTGGTATAAATATACAGACTCCTTGGAGCCATCTTTTAATAAATGGGTCTAAAACTGTAGAGACAAGATCATATAGCCTACCTAAGAAGTATGAGAATGTTGAGTTGGCATTGATTGAGACTCCGGGGAAAAGTGGTCAATTTAAAAGTAGAATTATTGGAACCATAACCTTTAGTCATAGTATTCTTTATGAGACTAAGGACGATTGGGTTAATGAGTATGATAATCATAAGGTGAGTCAGAATGACAAACTTTATGGTTGGAAAGATGATAAGCCAAAATATGGATGGGTGGTTAGCCATATTAATAAATTTAATCAACCCAAAACCATCCTATCTCGTAAGGGCATAATTTTTACAACAGGAATTCAGTGTGGAGAATAAATAATGAGTTTGGTAATTAAAGATTCTTATAAGGCTGATGTTTTCAAGTTTGATCTTGAACGATATGGTAGTCTAATTAATTTGACTATTAACAATGCTATATCTTGGGAGTGGATGAAGATGCGTCTAACAAAAGACGAAATTAGGGGATTAGCCAATTTTCTTAATCAATTTAGCGAGGAAACTAATGACTAAGAAACTTAAAAAAAATATAATCAAGTTTTTAAAAAATTGGGATAATAATACTCCTGATGGATATGAATTCTCTTTGTGGGATTATTGTAAAATTATGGATATGACAATTGCATTATTGAGAGAGAGTGTTGCAGATGAGTATAAGTTCAAACCTAAGACATTTTTGGAGAGAATAACTAATGACTAGATTAAATTTGGATTTGACAACTAAACAGATCAATATTCTATTTAAGGCTTTGGAAAGCTTTGAGCAAAATAGTACGGGTAATAATGAGCTAATTGCGGATATTATTAAGCTTACTAGATATTTGGATAGTTCAGTATTTGTTGAAAATTGGTATGTGGAGAATAGATAATGTTTGTTAAAAAAGAAGGTCGATACGATTTAGCAAAAGATATTGATGTGGAAATCTTTTCTGATCATAATTATCATCATGTATCTATTTACAATGACAAGAAAGACACTAGTGTGTCATTCTCAATAGACAATAATGGATTGAAAGGGTTCGCTGATTTTATTTACAAATTTATCGGAGTAGAACATGACTAATGAGGAAAAACTTGAAGAAATTAAACTAATGTGTTTGGGTATTATGCAAAAGTGGAGTCAAAAATCTGGATATAATGATCCTTATGAGGATGGACGAATTGTGGGTCGTTCAACACTAGCAGAAACTATTTTGGAGATTATTAACGATGGCTAATAGCTTTATTGATTATTGGGCAGAATATCTTGGTGTTTTCGATAAACAAAATAAACATACTACTGATATTCTTCCTAGCGGTTTTGAAACAAAAAAGATTTTTCAACCATATACGATTACTACTAAAACAATCAGCTATTATAGTCAACCTAAAAGGCGTGATCCTTCACGACGTTGGAAATGAGAACATACAAAGAAAAAACCATCAAAGTTGTTGATACAATCATGTGTGATGCCTGCGGCAAAAATTGCACAGATGATTACGGCAACCATGAAAATGCTACACTTGAGGCAGTATGGGGTTACTGGAGTACGAGAGATGGTCAAAAATTTGAAGTTCATCTTTGTTCCAGTTGTTTTGATGAAACTATACAATTTCTAAAAAAGAAAAGAAAAAATGTCTTGGGTTCATTCAACTATCCATATTCTCCAGATCCTCTTGATGGACAGGAATATCTTTAATTAAAATGACTAATTCAGTTACCATCATAGGAGATTGTCACCAGAAATATCGACGTTACCATGAGATAATTCGTCAAAAAGATCGACATGAATATACTATTCAGATAGGAGATTTTGGACTGTCTAAGTATGAAACATTAGACAATGTTGATCATACTAAACACCTAATTATTAGAGGCAATCACGACAATACAATCTTAGCAAAAAAATATCCGCATTTTTTAGACGTTTATGGTTACATGACTAATTTTAATGGAATTAATTTCTTTTGGTATTCTGGTGCTTACAGTATAGATAGGCAATATAGAACTATAGGCATAGATTATTTTGAAGATGAGCAACTTTCTATTGAGCAATTTATGCAAGCTAGAGAACTTTATAGAAAAATTAAACCAGATATTGTATTAGCACATGACTGTCCAGATTTTATGGTTCCAAGATATATTGGCCCTCATAGTCGCATATATGAGAACATAACTAATTGGGCTTTAGGGGAATTGTATAATATTCATCAGCCTAAGTTGTTTGTGCATGGACACTATCATCAAAGTACCACAACAATATATGGTAATACGAAGTTTATTTGTCTTGACGAACTGGAAACTTATGATATACTACAAGACGCTGGTTGAACATAATGAAAAATACTGACAAATACGATAAACTTAAATTAACTGTAGAAAAGTTATGTTCTGATGCTATCCAAGCACAAAAACAAAGAGAATCTACAGTTGGTTATGGTTTAGATGATTATACAGACGGTAGAATAGTTGGTGGTGCTGCGTTGGCACGAAAGATAATTAGAGAAATTAGAAACCTTAATTAAAGAAAGATTCTTATGAAGAGTAGTAGTTATTTTATGGTTGCCGCATTTGCTAGTTTTGTTTTTAGTGTTACTCTTTGGTTTATGGGAGATACCGACCTTAATAGGCATCAGGCTATTTTTGTTGGTTTGTGGGTTCCCAGTATTCTTAGTCTAGGAAATCTTCTTAAATGAATAATTTTGTTATATTTGTGGTGGGTATAGCAGTAACTATTATCTCTGGTATGGGAATTATTACTAGTCAAGTTTTTATTGCTTATAGAAAGAATGAGACAAATGATGTTTTCGTTAAGTCTGAGCTTGTCAAAAATATTTGAAATTAGTTTTGGTATAATCGTTGCTAGAACTATTATATTTTTCTTGAAAAGATTCAACGTAAACATATGATAATGTTGATGCCGAAAGGTGGGGATCGCGGGTATTCCCACAATCAACTTCCGTAGACTTTTAGCGTGGTTTTGTGTAAGACTGAAAATCACGCTTTAATATTTTAGGGGTTACTATGAATACTTTTGAAGATTGGTTAAATACAATAGAAGGATTTTCGTTACGCTCTGAACGAGCGTATGACGATCTGGTTTTAAATCCTAAAGACTCTGTAGACAACTGGCCTACTATTAGAATATGGCTTGAGGCGGCTTATATGGCTGGTTGGGATGATGCTAAAGCAGCAATTAGAGAAAGTTTAAAGTAATGGAATATCTTTACTTACTAGCAGATGTTAGCGACAAAATTTATAAGAGTCAGTGGGGATATTTTATAAAACTTGAGAGTAATGAGTGGGTATTTACTCCTATAGAAAAACAATTTAATCAATGTGATTTATTCGCAGTTACAGATATTCTTATAAATTTAAACGAAAAACAAAATGAAGTACGAACAGTTTCTTAAAACAGTAGATCAAACTAGTGCTAATTTTAGCTGGAGATATGGTCAGAGTTTAATGAATATATTACATACTATTTGGCCTGAAAAATACGAGGAACTAATCAATCTAGAATTAGATTGCTACTATAGAGAAGATATTGTGCCAGCAACTCTAAAGTTTCTTAAAAGTGATTGGAAACCAACAAATGGATAAACAAGATAGAGAAGATATTAAAAGTATACTAAATGAACAGATGGATTATATTCATAGTCTGATTAAATATGTGCATGAAAATTTGCCAAAAGAATCCGATATAACTATAAATAGTCTGACTTTGCTCTCAGATATAGATGAATGTAATATGGTTATGATGGAAATAGTTGAAGGGCCAAAAGGAACAGTCAAGAGATTAGTATGAATACTGAAGAAGAAAACAATTTACCAGACAGTAAAATTCCTTGGTAGGATAATCACTATGAAGATATTTATAGTGAAGAGTGGGAAGATGGATATCCATATGATATGGGAACAAAGGTTCAGGAATGAATTATGCTAACACAGAATATGCCAAATTGGAAAAAAGGAGATATAGTAGCTCTGCTACATAATAGCGGTGGAGTTATCCATATTTTTGAAGCAGAACATGATCCTTGGTATGGAAAAACTTTTTTTAGTTCAACAGAAGATTGGTATTATGGTTTAAGAAACTGCAAAGAACTAAGATTAGCCAATAAAGAAGATGTAGACAACAAAATAAAATACCAGAAAGAAAATGTAGAGAGAGAAAAAGCAGTTTTAGATCAGTTGCTTAATTTTCGGGAGCGTTTGTCAAAATGAAAATACAAAATAAAACAGAGATTGATCTATCAGAAGATGACGTTAGAAACATTGTATACCAATATCTGTGTAAAGAATATGGTGATGGAGAATATGCTTTTAGATTTAGGTAGTGAATAAACCCATACGAAGTGGTATGTATGATAGTATGGATAATCATGTATTTGATAGTATACAGGTAACAATCACCAATGTCTGAAAAAATATTTGACAGTTACGATGAAGCACACAAGCATAGTTTAACTGTGCCTTGGAAACTTGCTCTTTGTAATACTGGCGAAAGTTGTTGGTGTAGAATTATTTTTCCATCAGAAAAGATACTGTATAAAAATACAGTTGGGGATGAGGAAAGAATTGATGAATTTGAATACATTATGCCAGACGGTAGTATAGATAGGGAAACGGCAGAATATGTAGTTAATCTTCATAATTACAATATTGAACTCAAACAGTATATAAAGACTCTTCAAAGCGCCGATGAAATGAATAGTAAAATGCTTCAAGTTTCTAAATCTTTTGAGAAAAGGCTAGAGGCGTTACAAAAGTTGAGCGACCTAGATCAAGAATTAGGATTTCAATGAAAACTACAGATGAACTTAAAGAAAGACTAAAACAGATAGTGAGAGAAGAATTTATTGACTCTTGGTTGGATACTCCTAATCCGGCGTTTGACAATAAAACTCCTAGACAAATGATTATAGAACAAAATAATGATCAAATAGAGGAGATGTTGTATAGACTAGAGAGCGGAATACCGGGTTGACAAACGGAAAATTTCTGTTAAACTACAAGCACTATGAGTACCGATAAACAAACTAATGTTGGTCAGGAGTTGGTCGAGAGACTACAAAATCTGAACGAGATGCTGGAATCTATTAGATCAGCACAGTTTGATGAGTTGTTTTTACCAGAAATAGCAGAAAAAAATAAACCAACCGTAAAACCTAAAAGTTGCCACAAAGGAAAGAAAAATGAGTTGGAATCACAGAATAATCCGACATATAGAACCAAGAACCCATATGGATGATGCTATTTATTATGCTATCCACGAAGTTTATTATGATGAGGATGGTAAGGTGAATGGCTGGACAGAAGAACCTATTAGGATTATGGAAGAAAGTCTAGAAGATTTGAAGGTTACTCTACAAAGACTAACAGAGTCTTTTGATAATCCGGTCATTGACTATGATACGGGACAGGATATAATTAATCAAGAGCGGAATTAACCGCCACCACCGACTTGATCACCGGGAGGTAACGTCCTTGACCTCTGTTTCCCGTATTTAGGGTTTCAACGTCAGATAATGGGGGCGTTTTCAATACAAAAAGGAAAAAGCTTATGAAATATGTTTATGTGGTTGTCGATACTTCTACTGGTGATACTTTGTATTCTGATAAGAAACCCAATAAAAGTTTTTTGATGGAAGTTTGTCAAAAAGAATTTTGTTGGGATGATGATGAATTTAATCAGAAACATAAAGATGGTGAGATTTTAGTAAGTAAAGAAAAGGTATATTCTAATAGATAGCCGATAAAGAAATCAGTAACTACAATGTATAATACTAAGATGAGAATAGATTGGGTGGGCTGGAGCATAACCAACCTGTTTTATTATGGAACACGATTTAATAGTGGAGTTCCATATAAGTTCGTTCGTGTTGGTCCCTTAATATTTAAAAAATACCTATGATAGTTAACATACCAAAAGAATTAGCCACTCTAGACAGAAGTGATTTTACAAAGGTTTGTGAATTAGTAGACAAAATAGTTCAAGATATAGAAGAAATTCTTACTGAGATTGGATATGAAGAAGCATTAGCTTTAACTAAAGATTATATGATAGACTTGATTAATCCAGACTTACTAGATTTTGACAAAGAGGAAACATGAAAGGTCCGTTGATTTATTACGAAATTAAAGATATGTATGGTACTGATCTGAACAGCACAAAACTTGCTACTGAATTAAGAAAGAGTATTCTTGAAGAAATTGAACTTGGCTTTAATGTTGAGGTTGATTTCAAGGATGTTCGTAGCATAACTAATGGCTGGGGACGTAATCTAATCGGAGTTATTGCCAAAGAAAAGGGTGCTGACTTTGTTAAAAGGCATATCCTGTTGTCTAATATGAATAAGAACGTGCGACGAAATTTGCTTGAGGGAATATCCGACATACTGGAGGTCTGATGTTAGAGTTTATAGGACGATTATCACTAAGCGTAGCTTTATCATGTGTTGTTTCTCTTGCTCTTTCTATGGGGATTACTTGTCTTCTATTCACTATTGCTCATGCTTTTGAGTGGAATTATAAAGGCGATATCTACTGGATTTTTAATGTGTCTATAGTTACTTTGGTGTTGAGTTGGATAGTTAGTTTTGGATATTTTATGAGCGTAATCAAATGAGACTGATTAGCGAAAGATATTCACGAACCGATGGAAACATATTCTTATCTTGTATCGTAGAATATGGTAATAGAAAGTTTAAGATTAAAACATCTCCAACCCAACTTCATATCTGGTCAGGATTAAATGGCTGGTTATACATAGATAATGGGGATAGTTGCACCACAACCAAAGAATATATAGACCAATTTCTTCATATTATGAAAGCGTTCTCTAATGAAAAAGAAAACTTCTAAAAAGAAAACACAAAAGATAAAAACTAATACTAGTTTATATCATTGCTGCTATTTTTATGATTTGCTGTTTTTATCAAGAGAAACTTTTATCTTTATTGAGCGCCGGATTTATTTTAGGCTTTATGGCTAACGAAACTTTTTTTACAGAAAGTAAATATGATGAGAAATGGTGATTATGCAGTTATTGCTGGACTAATTCTACTAGTAGTAGTATTGTTATTTCTATCTCCTTTTATCAGTATTTGGTCGATCAACACTTTGTTTCATACTAACATTCCTACTAATCTGTGGACATATTTAGCAGCATTGTGGCTAACAGGATTGGTTGCTGGTACTAAAGTAGGATCAAAATGAATAACTTTATAGATGCTCTGGCTTTTTTGAATATAGTATTAGGACTATTCTCTGTAGTTCCTTGTTTAATGGGAACAATGGTTATGGATAGTCCACAAGCTCAACATGATCCTTGGACCATTTTAGTTTGCTATATTTTTTTGAGTTTTCCAATAGTTTGTTGGGCTTGTGCGTTTTTAACTTATTGGTTTAGATCATTAGTATTTGGTTTATTTCCCATTAGTGAAGCAATTTTATTCGTAACAACACTATGGATACTATCCAAATGAATGATCTGCCACAAATATCAGTAATGAGTTTAAAACCAAACGACATATTAGTATTTTCTACTCCAGACAAACTAAGTTTGGAGTCATATAAACGGTTTGAACAAAAGGTGATTGATTGGAAAAAGAATAGCGGTATAACCAATACCCACTTAATATTAACATCTTCTGTGGATCTAAAAGTTTTACAACCAGACAAGGCGAAGTTATGAGTTTCATAAAAGGTTTTACAAGTTTATTTGATTGGATGTTTCCGTCAAAAACTTATCAAGAATTAACTGAAGAACTTGATGAGAAGATGCAGGATTTGTATGATAAGAATGGTTGGGGACAATACCAAAACCTTCTCAAATACCCTTATCCTTCCACGGATAATCCTTGTGCGGTGAGTTATGGATATAATCTTGCAGCAGATATTAATAGAGCGATTGAAGAAATTAAAAAGGATTCCAAATGATAGATTATAGACTATTAACACATGAACAATTAATGCAAGAAAATTTTAGACTAACACAAATTATAGATAATCTAAAAAAAGAAAAAGAAGAATTTGACAAATGTACAGCAACGGTTTATTCTCCTAACAATAGCTATAAAGATTTTGAGAAAAAAGTGGACAAATTAACAGAAGAGAATTTGTCTTTAGCTAAAACAATAGAATGTTTAGAAAATAAACTAGAAGAATCTAATACAGCAAAAGAGAAAGAGATAGATTATTTATGGGATGAAATTATAGGCCCATTACAACAGAAAGAACAAGAACAAAAAGATTTAGAAAAAAAATTAGATGAATTAACAACTAATAATGTTTCTTTAGTTGAAATAAAAGCTCATCTAGAAAATAAAATAGAAACACTTGAACAAGAAAAAAATCAAGAAATTGATAGACTAATAGACATTATGGCTAAAACTAATAAAGAAATTCAAAAATGTCAAACAGATTACTACAATCTTAAGTCTAGGAATATAGATCTAGAACGAGTTATTGAAAAACAAAATGTTGTAATATCTATGGCTGCTGGTTATATTAGTAGTTGTGAACAATTCAGAAATGATCATCCCATTAATATTAAGAAGTGGCTAATGGGAGGTATGGAATGAGCGATTTGTATTTTAATGTTAGGTTTGGGTCTTACCATTACAAATTTGGTCCAAGAGGATTCAAGATTCAATATAATGACTATCATAGTAGATCTAATAGAAAATCAATAGAGAACTGGAAATGGTTTGAGATTTATGAATGGTTTAATAAATGAATATTTATAATCAAATACTATCCATAGTACTATTATTACCATTAAATTTTTATCTGATGCATGATAATCCTTACAGCCAACATTATACTTTAAAACAAGATACTCCAGTATGGTTTTATATTCCAGATCAATTATGTTGGACTAGAGGAAAAACAATTTATTTATGGGGATATTATCCAATGATATCCAGTAGCTATGGTTTAATAGAGTTTAATAATGTTATATGGGAGATAGGAAATGACTAAATATAGTATATGTGAATTCCAAGATGGAAATGGTAAAAAATGGTATCAGATCAAAATACATGGTAAGTATCTCCCATCTTATTTTTATGGCGTACCTACTTATGCCAATTATGATACTCCTGCTAGATGGAGAGAACCATCAAGATATGCTGTTTATGAAGCAGCAGAGGCTACTATTAAAAGACTTATAGAAGAAGAAAAATCTAAAGAGATTCAATTAATAGGTTGCAAGGACTATGAGTAATAAGATAGAACCTTATCAACAATTCCTCATAGTATCCGCTATGATTTTGTTCATATTGTCATTTTTTATACCAGATAAGTATAACTTATATGACTATCTAAAATCTATACGATTACAATCTTATAAGGCAAAACATAAGGAAATCTTCATCAAATGTTTGTATTGCAAAGGTACTGGAGAAAGAGAAGAAGATGTTAATAAAATTATGTTTGATGCTAAAATGGCATTATACCTTAACAAACATCTAAAGGTTGACAGATGCCCAAAGTGTGTTAAACTACCATACGGTGAGCATTATGACTATTGTGAAAGCGTTAATAATCACTATAAAATTTTGCTCCAAGAATATGGCGCTGCTGGCCCGAAAATGGGAAAAGTAGTTTGTGGACATTGTATGGGTATGGGAACATTCTCAAGTTTTGATATGGAAAAACAGAAATACTTAACTCAGGAAGAGTATGAAACAAAAGAAAAAGCCAGATCAAATGACAAATAAAGAAAAGCTTCTCAAGATTCGTCGTCTTTTAAAAGAGGCGTATGACCATTATTTTGACAACTGCAAAGATTGCGGATGTAAAAGTGGAGAAGGTCATATTAGTTTAGAGTTTGGTAATTATTGGGAAGATCCTAATTGCGAGCTTCCTATCACAGCAGTATGTATAGGTTCATATGTATTTGGACCTCATAGAACACATTGTTTTAATACGCTAGATGAAGCTTTAGAAACTGTATCCAAATGGCATAAAGAAGAAATGAATACAACATATAAATATTATGAAGAATCAGGAGATTACATACCGCATGGATTACATAATCCTGACTATAAATCATGATATACTTTACTAGCGATACTCATTTTGGGCATTAAATCAGTTTTGGTGTATTGTATTTTAAAGGAGTTACATAATATGTCTAAAAATCTCACATTTGAATGTCCAGTATGTCATAAAATTTTTACTAGATATGTTTCACAGACCAAGGGCAAATCGACTTGTTGTAGCAAAAAATGTCATGCAATAAATATGAAATCTTCAATGATTGGAGTAAATAATCCTAACTTTGATAAAAGATGGTCCAAACAACGAAAAAATAAACAATCCAAATTAATAAAATCAAAAATCACAGATGAATTTAGATACAAAGCTGGAACAGCAAATAGGGGGAAAAAATTCAGTCCAGAAAGAATAAAAGCTTGTCATGGACACAGAAGCTCAGAATCATATTCTAGACCTCATTCAGCACAATCAAAGAAAATTATTGGAGAAAAATCTAGAGCAAAATGGACAGAAGAATACAGAATTAAACACAGACAAAAAATGGAATCTTCAGGATACTGGATTCCTTTGCAAGATAAAAGTGATTTTGAAATCTATTATAAAGAAGCTGATTGGATAGAAAGAATGTTTGATTTAATAACAGATAAAAAACAAATCAAATTGCTTGCAAAGCATGGTGTGTTTCATAATGTAAATAATATTTCTGGAGTAGTACGAGATCATATGCTATCCAGAAAAACTGGATTTGATCTTGGTATTTTTCCAGAAATACTTAGACACCCATCAAACTGTCAAATATTAACTGCTAGACAGAATATAAGCAAAAAGAAAACAAGATACGTTGATGCTGACCACTTGACAATAGACGAGTTGTTTGATAAGATTGAATCTTATACAGGAAACTGGGCAGAGCAAGAACTTTGCAGAAATCTAATTTCAGCATATAAAGATGGACAAAGATACGAAAGGAAAAATAATAAGTGATATTATGATATATTTTATATCTGATACTCACTTTGGTTAGCCTTCGGGCTAACTAAGGTCATTATAATATAATTAAACATTGTAATCGTCCGTTTACTGATGCTCATCATATGAATAAAACCATATTTGACAACATAAACACAGTTGTAAAGCATGATGATACTCTATACATACTTGGAGATTTTTGTTTCAAGGGCAAAAAACCACTAGATTATAGGGTTCATATAAATTGTAGAAATGTGCATTTAATTTTTGGTAATCATGACAAACGTACAGATTATTACATAAATGAAATTACTACTGATATGAATGGCTTTACCTCATTATATGACGTTAAAGAAATCACATATTGTAACAAAAAAATCTTTTTAAGCCATTATCCTCATCGTTCTTGGCCGTCAAGCCATAAAGGTAGCTATCATTTATATGGTCATGTACATTCCAGACTAGATCATGAAGATAGATCGTCAAATAGATTAACTTTAGATGTTGGTGTGGATAACACTATCAACTATAATAAACCATTCGGACAACCGTGGAGTTTTACAGAACTACAAAAACTATTCAATCAGAAAATATCGTAATTAAAATGAAAACACTAACTCAAGAAAAAATAGTATGTTCATGGCAAGATTTTGATATTCATGTAAACAATTTGGAACATCAGCTTCTTACCGATAATTGGATTCCAGACTATATAGTTGGAGTAAAACGAGGGGGTTTAATCCCCGCAATAGCTCTGAGTCATCGATTCAATAAACCCTTAATTATGATGAGTTGTCAGTTACGAGATAGTGATGACAATAAAGTGAGACTATATGAAGTTAATGAACTAAATAGAGATAGTAATATTCTGATTGTCGATGATATTTGCGATAGTGGAAAAACTTTTCATAGTATTCTAGATGAATTAAGGATTTATGGATTTAAACATGCTCGTACATGCGCACTAATTTTTAATAGATCTCAGGATTTTCGTGTTCATTATAAAAGTATTACTATAGATAGAAACAAAGACCAAAGATGGATACTTTTTCCATGGGAAACTAAATGAAACTATATCGTCCAATACTTATACTAGCTAGAGCAATAGATCATAGAGTAGGACAAGATGACTATGATGCTCCAAACATTCCTATACTAACTCAAATTGAAGCATGGACGGCATTTTGGGTTAAACTTACTATTATTTTGGTAAACTTCATCACATGCGGATTTATTATAGCTAACACAATTCGTCACTGGTAAATTAATCAGCAAAAACATAGCAAATATATACGACAAAATTATGGAATCAAACAAAGAATTATATTATGGATCATCAGCCATTATGAAAGAAATAATTCTGATCAAACAAAACATAAAGCATCTAGAAAAAAGATTAGAGGAGTTATATGCCATCTATACTAACAACAGATAACCATAAAATATCTATACGGTCAGATAATCTGAACAAAGATATTGTATTTTTTACAATCGTAAAACCAAATGGAGAGTCATTAAATCTAGAACTAAGCACTGCTGAAATATCATCTTTATCATCTATGATGGAAACAATTATGCTACAAAAACATATCAATGAGGAAGTGGTATGAGCAAACTAATATCTAGTATATTGGGATTACTTTTAGGTTTTGTGGGAGCCGCTATTGTTGGCTACCATTCAAATTACTATGTTGTTTTTGGAATTTTTCTATTGTTATGGGGCAATAATCTTTCAGTAAAATCTGGTGAGAATAAAGAGATCAATCGCAGAGATTTTTGGACTTGACACAACAAAGATACAATCTAAGATATACTAGATTCGCGTGAATCTATTGGTGCCATAATAATGGGCCAATTTTAACAGTTAAGCTATGTCTATAGTTTGTAACGGAGGTTATCATGAATCTTTCTATTTCTAGAAACGGTTATTTAGCTCCTCGTAGAGTTGATTTATTTTCTGAGGTTAGCAAAGAACTAGATCAAGCAATGAATAGTATTTTTGGTCATGATTTTTTTGCAGGATTAAGTAAAAAAGGACGAGGCTATCCTTTGATGGATGCTATAAGAACAGATACTCATTTGATATTACAGTATACTGTTCCGGGTGTTAAATTGGATGATTTGATTGTTGAATTGAGCGAAGATGATCAGGGGAAATTATTGACTGTCGGAGGTTTTTTGCATGAAAGTTATATGGCAAAAAATGAACAGTATCAGATTAAAGAATTGAGCGGTCAAGAATTTAGACGAATTATAAGACTTCCATCAGATTTAAGCGATAAAGATCCTGTTTCTTCATTGAAAGATGGTATCTTAACTATTTCTTTTCAGTTGTTAAACAAAACAGAAAAACCCGATAGTAAAACCAGAAAATTAAAAATTACTGAGTAATATAAGTTAAAAATCACTAAGTAAATAGCCCCGGCGACTGTCGGGGCTGTTTATTTTTTAAAGAGTGTGTTGACAAAACGACGATGCTATGATATGCTATTGGTTGACTTCATCCCAAACAGGAGCAGTAACTATGGATCGTTTTGACCTTGAAAATAAAATCATTAAAACATCTATTTTTGCAGATCATCTGAGAGATTTGTCTTCCAGTATTCTGGAGCATGATTTGACCACAGATGAAATTGTTGGTGCTATAGAAGGATTAGCTATTCTTATAGAAGCTCATGAAAGAGCATTATTTGATACTTTTATACAGGTCTTTCAGCTTGATGGATATTCTGCTCCTAGTAAGGAGCTTGAAGCATGAATAAAAAAGCTCAAAAACTGATTGCTGTATTCTATAATGATGTTTGGAGTTATATGCAAAATGAGTATAAACCGAAGTGGGCCAGACTTTACAACAGCGAAAAACTTCTGGATGATATGATATACTTGACTGGAGAATACTATCTTGGTGGAAATACTGTACCATTTACTGCTGGACAAATAGTTGACCTATTAAGGAGTAAATATGGAAACCGAAAACCAAAAAGAAAAGATATTTGAGAAAATCATTACTGATTATGGCAGAAATGTATTGAAAGTTATTCAGCTACCTCAGAATAGTACCTTGTTATCTCAAATTCTTAAAGAAGAAGAACACAATAACGATATTGATTTGGTAATTAGAAAAATTATTAGGAACATCATTAAATCATGAAAGCTAATTTAGAAGGAGATTTGTTAAAGACTGATTGGATTAGTTATAAATGTACAGTCAACAATGTATATGCCCAAAATTTATACGCGGCATTATGTAATAATATTTTTATGAAAGATGACCAAGAATGGACTTGTTCTTGGAGATATGCTGGTGGCATAGTATCTGATCTAATTAAAGATGATACAAGACATGACCTCTATGAGCATCGTACCGGAGATTATATGGATTGGTATTGTTCTGGTATAGGTGCTGGTGCGATTGCTGGTTATGTTTCAGAAGGTTTCGTAACATCTGAAATATCCAATGATCTACTCAATTTAGATTGGACATATAAGCCATATGAACCAATATTGGAACCAGGAACATATAGGAATGAATGGTGATGAGAACATAAAAAAAGAAAACCGTAAAAGTTCTTGACCAAACTATTTGTGATATTTGCCACAAAATTTGCACAGACGATTTTTACCATAATCATGAGAACGCTACACTAGAAGCAATGTGGGGCTATAATAGCGGTAGAGATGGTCAAAAATTTGAGATTCATCTCTGTGAAAATTGTTTTGGAGATACTCTTGGATGGATGAGACAAAAAAGAGAGGAATATTTGGGGTCTTGTTCTTATCCAGATAATGCTGATCCATTTCTGGGGAATCAATGAAAAACAAGCTTGATAATATAGAAAAAATAAGTCATTTACACTATAAGAGGTTTGAGGGGTATTATATTTATAGTAACTATCAAAGGACAATATTAGATACATTAAAACCCACAATGATTATAAGAACTACAATAGATAGTGAATGTAATGGTAGAATGTACTATACATACTATAGCATGGGTAAAAAGTATAAAGAATATCTACCAAAATATAAAACCAGACTGAGCGAATATGAAGCAGAGCAGTTGGTTAAAAAACTAGAACAAGATCCTAGTGTTGTTACTATTTATTTATATAAGATTACATTTAAAGATGGTAGGATTTCTTTGTTTGCTCACCCCAATAAGCCGGTAGGACAATTAGAGTGCGAGGACGAAGAATAGCGTTGCCCTATTGACTCAACAGGTCTCGTTGAGTATAATGCAGTAAAAATAGGGTTTGGATGGCAGACAATAGGTTTGATTGGTCTTGGATTATAGAGATTCTTCTCTGCATGATTGTCTATCTAATGTTCTATCTAGGATTTTCATAGTGTTATCTATTAACAAAACACAGTATAACTCTTTTTGTATTAGTGCCGACTCTAATGAGGAATTGGCTAGATCATTTCTTAGATTTCAAGAGTATTATGAAAGTCCAAACGATCAATTTCGTGGAAAGATTTTTACCCTTGGCTCGTATAAACACTGGTATTCAGAAATGTACGGAGCGTTTACATATGAGTCCGATTGGCGTGGATTTAACTTTCCTAGCATCGTTCTAGAGCCGTTTAAACAGGGGGTGTTTGACCCTCTAATAGATGAAGAAAAAGCTCTCTTATCGTTCTTTTCTTATAAGAACAACTCTAAGCCGTTCTATATTATAGGGGCTAATGATGATGGTGTGCTGAATCACGAATTAAATCATGCACTATATTATTATTCTGAAGACTATAAAAAATCAATTAATGCCCTATTCGATCAAAATTTAGAAAAAATCAAACATAGTTTGTCAACGCTCCTATCAAAAGGATATTGTAGATATATGCTTTATGATGAACTACAATCTTATATTTTAGATGGTGATGAGGAAGTTACACAAACTGTGCCTAAAAAGATTCTTGATAAAACATTTGATTACTATAATAAATATTCGGAGCATCATTATGAGACTAGATTTAGCTGACCATCTCAAAGTTGGAGATAAGGTATATAATTGCTTTATGGAGCCATTGACAATAATATCTATTAATAAAACAGCCGCTCATAATACTTATAAAATTATTTTTACCACAACCAATACCTCGTCACACAAAGCAGAATATGACTATAAAGATTTGTATCTGGAGGACTTATATGGCGAAAGCGATGATGAAAAAGCCTGGGTAAATTGGGCCAAAGAAAATAAAGATTTTGTTGATACATTTGACCATATAGAGACCATGAAAGAAATATACAAAACAGCTTTTTGTCACGGGTTTGAATACAAAAAACATATATCCTTTGAGGAGATGATGCAAAAATGAGTTGGGATGGAACCTTTAAGTATGATCCGGTTAACATAAATAAAGTTAATAAGGTGCTGTCTGAGTATAAGGGTCAGCCAGTTTTAGACTATATTATAGAGCTGTATAGGCTTATAGAATATCAACAAGAAAGAATTAATCAGCAAGAAAAACAGATAATAGCCCTAAAACATAGTGAAGCATGGAAGCGCTATGAAAAATCAGATCAGTTTTATGATCCTAAAACCAGACAATATTCTAATAAACCACTCAAATCATCCGATAACAGGAGTTGCTAAGTGACAATCAGTGAAATTAAGAAGTGGGCAAAGGCTCACGGGTACTCTATTATTAAGGATAAAGGCGACGAAGAAAAAGAACAACCTACACAATATTATTGGAGTAAAGAAAGCGATATTCATGCTACTGGAGTTGCTCCAAGCGTGAGCAAAGTCGCCACAGCCATATTTAATCATATGACAGATAACAAGTGGGTTGAACATCAGACAAAATTTAAAGAAGAAAAAGAGTATACTAAATTTACGGTAACCGATTATGGCTCTTAAAAGTCTTTATATTGATAGAGAATGGGAAACCAAATGTATAGACAAAATATGCGACCATATCAGAGAAAATGGCTTATTTGATTTTGAGCTTGATAAAATAGCTATTCTACAATTAAGCTATGAATATTCTGGCTTGATGGCACAATTAATGGCTCATAAATTATCTGTCAAAAATGAACCTATAGATATAGAGCCAGTAAATATTCCATACAAAAATGAGTTTGAACCCATCATTCATCCAGATCAACTAGACCCGTATACTAAATTTATTGTTGTTGACAGCGGTTGTTTAAGTGGCAATAACTTCAAAAGAATAGAAAAGAAAATATCAGACTACGGCTTTATTAAAAGAAGAGATACCTTCTTCACTTGTGTAGCATGTGATCTTAATAGTATTTTTAAACCAGACTTTTGTCCAATATACTTTAATGGGGATGAACACATGGTATCGTTTTGGTGGGAAACAAAAACCAATAGGTTTGAACGATGATATATGTCAAGTTGATATCAAAACCAAATGAATGGTTTGATGCTGGTACAGAAGTTTTTGAGGCGTATATGGATGGATACAATGCTAAAAATAAGCCGTTCAAAAGAATGTCTGTAGACGAATATAAAATTTGGGAAAAATCAGGCAAAATTTTAGGTTTTGGATTAAGAAATGGTTCTTGGCGTACTGAACTTTGCCCAATAGAAGAGTTTGAAATATCATATACAGAGGATCAAATATGAGTGTAAAATTAATAAGCGTTACTCCAGATGCTGAAAAACTAATGAGTTATTGTGCGAGAGTAAGCAATCCTAATAACCAAGATTCAGATAATTATGCCAAGTTATTGGCTTATTGCATTAAAAATAAACACTGGTCAATATTTGAAATGGCTAACATGAGTCTTGAAGTAAATACAACAAGAGGAATAGCCGCTCAAATTCTTAGACATAGAAGTTTTAATTTTCAAGAGTTCTCACAAAGATATGCCGATACAACATTATTGGCAGAAGATATTCCATTATTTGAACTTAGGAGACAAGATACTAAAAATCGTCAAAATAGTATTGATAATATATCTGATGAGATTAAAGTCAAATGGAATAGTAAAATTCGTGAACATTTTGCAAAGTCTAAGGCTATTTATGACGGTATGATAGCGGACGGTATCGCTAAAGAATGTGCTAGATTTGTATTACCTCTAGCCACTCCTACCAGACTTTATATGAGTGGAACTGTTCGTAGTTGGATTCATTATATAGAATTACGTTCAGGTCATGGTACACAAAAAGAACATATGAATATCGCTAATCAATGCAAGAGTATTTTTGCTGAACAATTTCCTACTACATCTGAGGCTTTAGGGTGGAACCATGAATAAATATAGCATATCCGCACAAGTATATAATACATTTGATGACCATAAACAAACTCTACTTGTAAATGAAACAATATCGGCATTATCTAAAGAAGAAGCTGCCCATAAATATCAGCATGAACATCCTAATCCAAATAGAAAAGTTGTTAAAATCTATTCAATAGAACAAATATAGTTATGGAAACTAAACAAAATTTCACAATCAAAGTTGTAAGAGAACTTTTATCTTATGGTTTCTCTGTACATTTACATCAAAAAGAACATATCGACGGGTATGGTGGATGGTTTGGTACAGATGAAGGGCAAGAAGAATTTGTTGTTGCCATGAAACATCACATGGGATTTGAAATATTAATTCATGAATATTGTCATTTCTTACAATGGAAAACTGATCGTAAATTATGGGATAAAAGTACTGAAACATACGATATATTATTTGATTGGATTTCTAATAAAGACTCTGTATTCTCAGATGAACAACTTGATAGGAGTCTACACGATATATTGGAAATAGAACATGATTGCGAAAAAAGGGTTTTGAAAATTGTTAAAAACTGTCCCATAGAAGAATTCGATACAGATAAATATATGAGAGCTGTTAATGCCTACTTATGGAGTTATCATCTTAATAGAGAATTAAGATTAAGGCCAAAAAGACCAATTTACTCAGAAAGAGTTCTCGATCATATGCCTAATGTTTTTAATTCTGATCTGTCTTTTTATTTGGATCGTAGTAATCTTACCGATTCAATTAGACAAGCATTGTTGGTTGAGTACGAATAATTCTAAAGTGCCGGTTGACAATCTGACGATACTAGGATATAATCGAACCAACGGAGGCTTTATGAATAAACTTGGATTGTGTTGTATTTCTCTCACCTTGAAAGATCAAGGTTTTGGTCATCAAACTATGACCTATAAGCGTTTTAGTTCTTTGCCTAGAGAAGAAGCACTCGATATTCTTGGATCTCGTATTCTCAATAATCTTGTTGTTACCAATAAGACTATACAGTTTTGTGCAGATAACAACTATGTTTATCGCGTTAGTAGCGATATATTTCCGCTTATTACTTACGATGAAGCGAATGTTAGTTTAGAGGATTTACCTAATCACGATGAAATACAAGATGAGTTTGATAATATTGCGGAAACTATTTCCTCTACTAGCGTTCGTGTTTCTGCTCATCCAAGTGAATTTAACAGTTTGGCTAGTCTCTCCGAAAAAGTTGTTGAAAAAACCATCACAGAACTCAACTTCTACAGTAGTTTCTTTGACAGAATTGGACTTCCAGCAGATACTAGATCACCAATGAATCTTCATGTTCATAACAACAATGGAACAAGAGAAGAAATTTCACACCGATTTTATCAAAACTTTAAAAGACTTGATACAAATTGTCAGGCTAGACTCACTATTGAAAATGATGATAAGCTTAATTGCTGGAGTGTACGAGAACTTGTAGATATTTTTCATCCAATTACCCGCATACCAATTTGCTTCGACTATTTGCATCATAAGTGTCATTCAAATAATACTACTGAGGTAGAAGCAATTAATATGTGCTATGATACTTGGCAAACAAGACCACTTTTTCATTATAGTGAAAGTCGCCCCGGAAATAATCCACGCGCCCATGCAGATTATCCTGAACAAACTTTCGATAATTATGGTCTAGAATTTGATATAGATATGGAACTTAAGGCTAAAGACTTAGCAATCGCTGAATACAATAAACTTTTAACTACACTTTCAACTAAGTAAGGAGATTAATTATGGGCCAAATTGGATCTATTGTAATCGATGATAATGTAAATACTCAAGCGGTAATCAACTTGCTTAAAGAAGATAAAAAGATTACTATTGGTAAGGAACAGGTTACTGAGGATGGGGTTCGATATATTCCAATAGAGAAAAACTAATATGAGTGCATGGTTAATTGCTTTTACTGGCTGCGTATATGCCTATGTAGCATTTGAACAAGGATACAAAGGGAATACTGGTATGCTTATAGCATATTTAGGATATGCTTTTGCTAATATTGGATTGTATATGTTAGCATCTAAATAAAGGATTTATTCTATGAAAGAACCACAAAAAATTCCACTAGATCCATCAACACCAAAAGCAAAACAGGTTAAACAACTACCATTAAGAGGATTGTATCCAGAAGCGATGCATGATGATGTCTATATTAGACCAGACAACGATTCAGTATACAAGCCTATTGATTTGGACAAAATAAACGAAACTTTGGATAAAGCCGCAAATGAAGATTCTAAAAACAGCGATTAAACTTTCTTACGAGCGCTTTATTCCTAATCTGTATCAAAGAAGGTATCATTTTGCAATAGCATTTGATGGCAACAGACCAATTTGTCTCAGCCAAAACAACCCGATTAAGGTTAATGCTAAGGCATTTAGAATGGGTCAAAGATTTAATATACAAACCTATAAGGAATTTCCATATAATCATGCTGAGTCTCATCTTATTTCTCAATTACTTGATCGCTATAATACCATTGGTGTTGATTGGAGCATTGTTGTTGTACGAATTGGAAGAGATGGAAGAATGAGGCTTAGTAAGCCTTGCGTTAATTGTGCTAAAATTTTAAATGCAGTTGGTTTGAATGATATTTACTGGAGTGTGGGCGACAATAATTTTGAAGATAGTGACGGTGATCAAATAACAATAGATAGTGATTATTTTTTTAAGTATGCCAAAGGAAAGTTTTATGCTAAGAACAAGAATTCATTATTGGTCATCTAGTAAATTTGCTGACTGGATTAGAGGAGAACAGAAACCCCTTGCTTTAGAATGGGATGCATGGGATGACTATTATAATGATCTGAAGAAAAGAAAACCTATTAGGTATTGGTTTACAGAAAAATTTCTAAAATGGCTACAAAACACAATATATTTTCCGTATGATGTTTATAGAGAAATTAAGATCTATGTTCGTAATAGATGGATAGATAAAACTCATTATCTAAAAACAGGATTAAAACCAGGACACTGGTATGAATTTGACTATCGACTAATGCATGGATTATTTAATGAGCTTGTTGATTTTGTAGAAATTGAATTAGCAGATCAAATGACATGGAAAGATAAAGAAAAATACAAATTTAAGAATGGTCGATGTGTTGAGGCTGCTTATGATTATTTTAAGTGGGCAAAAAATCTGAAAACAAAAAATGAAAACGGTAAAAGGGTTTTGAGCGAACAGGCAAAATCTGCTCGTAAAGTTCAAATGCTATATGAGTGGTGGAAATATAAAAGACCTAATAGACTTAGCCCAATGGAAAAAAGTGGTTGGGGACCAATATACGATAATATGGAACTAAATGACTTTAAAGCCCCCAAGAATGGACATAAATACTATATGAAACTTGTCAAGATAGAAGAAGCTTATGATCAAGAGGATGAGGATATGATGGTGGAACTGATTAAAATTCGTCGCCACCTATGGACGTAAAACTTTAAAGAACAGTTGACAGAACGCCGATAGTGTGTTATAAAGAGGACTCTTGGCATCCTCACCCATCGGAGTTTGATATGGTCTGCAATTATTGCAAAAGTATGATTCCAGAAGGACGAGTGGAATTTTTGACTGAATATAATCGTCCTATTGTTTGTATTGATTGTTCTACTGAACAAAGAGCGGTTGGATTTTTATCGTATTCTCACAAAACAGCACCAGAACTTGTTATGGTTCCAGCAAATAATAAAGAATCAATTAGAAGGTGTGATCGGGTAAATCGTCGGGCAAGATAAATTTTCCATTTTTAGTAATATTATCTTTGGCCCATAATGGCTGTAGATTACTATAATGAAAACATTCTTTCTGCTGTTCAAAATCAGTTAAATCGAAACTACAACATGGTTTGATATGATCAATATGCCATTGTCCGTAATTTTCCCAATTCATACCATCAATAAATTTTTGCTCTAAATACATTTTAAGTTCGTCGATACTACAACCAAGTAAATCTAAAGCACTGGATTTTTTACTTTCCCTTGAAATAGCTTTCCATAATCTACCACGAAGTATAACTCTTAAACGATAATTTATATCTATGACATATTTATTTTTTGAATATTCTCTAGCTTTAATTCTTAATTTATCTTTATTTTTTTGTTTATATTCTCTAGCGTATTTATTCATTTTTTCTTTGTGTTTATAATATGATTTTAATCTAGATTTTCTTATTTTATGTATATTATTTTTTCCCCATTTTTTATGAATTTTTCGATCTTTATCTGGATTATTTTGTCTCCATTCTTTATTTACCGAAGCATAGCAACTACGACAATAAACACACTTGCCATCTTTTTTGGTCTTATTGTTACTAAACTCATTGAGTTCTTTTTTAATCTTACATTTAACGCATATTTTCATGCAGCACCTTGACTTTAACAAACTATCCTGTATACTTACCATACACCGACTATACCCACAAAACCGACATTTTAAGGAGGCTAGATGAATAAAATGACATGGCTTGATCTTTATAATTATCTTCATGCCCAAGCTAATGGCCTTGATAATTTTGGTAAATTTGACTGGAATAGTCCAGTAATGATTCACGATGCTTCAACAGGAGAAGAATTGAGTTGTGATACTTGGGTAATTTCAAATCACATAGGTAATGATAGGACAGTGTTGGCTACAAACATTGAAAGTATTTTTGCAGAAAATGATGGAGGTAACTCTTGATGAATGAAATAGAGATAGAGAGTCTCCTTTTTAAGCAGATTGAGAAGCCAAAACACTATTTGATGACACGAATTATTAATGTGTACGAAAACAGATATCGTATAAATATCTATGTTCAAGTTGAAGAAGAGACTTTGATTAAGAAACGTATTAGTTCTAGCTATTTTTGTCACTATTCTCCCGGTAAACTAGAAATTATACCAGATATAGATCAAAAAGATGAAAACCAACGAAAAAACAGCAAAAGGAACTAAAGGATTTATTCTTTATAGTCCATTTACAAAGCGTTATTTTTTTAGGGTTTATAAAAACGATGGCGAGTTTGTAGATTATGATATTAATTGCGAAGAAATTGAAGTAGAACTAATAAGTGAATGGAATTCCTTATATACTAATCCTACAAAAAATACTCTTGACTGGTCTAGTAAGGCACTGGGTAAAGACAATGAATCAAGAACTAAGCAATAAGTTAATAGAAAAATATTCAATCCAATTTAAAAACCTCAAATATATTGAGTGTGGTGATGGTTGGTATGATCTTTTAGATAAACTATGTAATACTATTCAGAATAGATTAGACTATAATCTTAGACAAGGAAAAGATATTGATTTTTTCTGGTGGTCACAAATTAAAGAAAAATTTGGAGGATTAAGAGCATATTGTTATGGTGCAGATGAGTATATGAGGGGGGCTATAGATATGGCAGAAACTATGAGCTACTCTATATGCGAATATAGTGGAGAAAAAGGAACTCTGCGTAAACAAAGAAAGCTAGATAATGGTGAAATTATTCCGGCTTGGATCAAAACACTCTCGGATAAAGAGGCAGAAAAGGACGGTTATCTCTGAAAATTCTTAAAGAGTCCCGCTTGACAATGCCGATTAGTGTGCTATACTTAGAGAGTATCAACTACCAATCAGAGGAGAAGAACAATGGCTAAGGGTCAAAAGACTTGTGAAAAGTGCGGCACTACAACTGGGCCGCGTGCTTATATGTGTAAGAAGTGCAATACTCCTTTTGTTTTTAAAGCTAAAAGCAAAGAGGCTAAAAATACTAAGATTATTCGTGATGTTAATTGGAAGGAACTTGTCAGGGGTGACAGAATCCGCGTAGCTGGTGGTCCGTATTTTGTTTCTCGCGGAGAGTTTATTCCTATGGGATACAGGGGTCGTTTTATTGTTGAGAGTATTGACAAGGATGGTATTAAAGCCTGGGGTCTGGACAAGCATAGTGGATTTGCACACATTTATATGGGTGCGGATATCCAGAATAAGGAAACTGGGGTTTGGAAGATTAAACATAAGCTTATGAAACTCAAGCCAAAAACGGAGACCGTTTAATGTCCCTAACAGATGAACAAAAACATCAGCTAAACAAACTGACAGACTACAGAGATCAAATCGTAGATTCTCTGTTTCATATAGAGCGTGTTCTTAAAACCTATTTTCCAGAGGAATTTGAAATAGCTATTCAGTTTTATATTCCACAGATCACCACAGCTCTTTATGAGCATCAAAAGTGGCTAAGTAGAGGAGAATACAGTTTACAGGACACTATTGACAAATTGACAGAACGGTGTAAAAATAAAGATGATGGCAGTGGGGTTAAAAAGTATTTCTAATTGGAGCAATATCGTGGAAAATTATAGTGTTTTGGATATGACAGGATTTGCTACGACAATCAGAGAAAATGTGGCATCCTCTTTTGCAGAAGATTATTCTGAAAACCTTGATGAATTTATTAGTTTGAATCAGGTTATTGAGTTGATAGAACAACATAGTCTTGGTCAAGATGATGATGGGTATCATATAATCAATGAAGAAGTTTTTAACGATATTTTTAATGATCTTAGTGAATGGTTGTATGGTGTTGGTCTGGCAAAATTAGCAGCAAAAGGCTATGTTGAGTGTGCATGGGACAACGATCAAAATGAAATGGTGTTTTGGCTGTCAGATAAGAGTCAAACATCAGTTCCAAATAAACCTTCGTTTTAGAAATAATGGTAGAACTTCATAAAGAAAAAATTATTTACATCAAAGAACAAATAGACGATCTTAAAGAATACCTACACTCTGATGTTTGTAGAAGTTGTGGGGAAATTGCATTAAAGCTTGAAGGATATATTAAGGAATTATCAATACTACTAAATCAAAATGACACTAATAGTTAATTTTTTTGGCGGTCCCGGTGTTGGTAAAAGCACATTGGCATCAGGAACATTCTTTCATCTGAAACAAAATAGGGTGAACTGTGAACTTGTTACCGAATATGCCAAAACACTAACATGGGAAAATAGACATTCTACTCTACAATGCCAGCCTTATGTTTTTGGGAAACAATTGTATAGTCTAGAAATGCTAGTAGACCAAGTAGATGTTATAGTAACTGATTCTCCTATTTGTTTGAGCTTATTTTATAAGGCAGATAAGTATCCTTCTTCTTTTTCTCAAGCAGTGATAGACATTTTCAATAGATTTAAGAACATAAATTACTACATTGCTAGACAAGAAGATGAATATGATGAGGTCGGTAGACTATCTAGCGTTAATGTTGCTAAAAATATCGATGAAAGAATTCTGAATTTTCTTGATGAATTTTACATCGATTACACAACCATTCCAAGAAATTTTGATAGTGCAGAATTGGTCTCTAAGGAGATAATGAAGAAATTATGAATGTTTTGGACAATCTGAAGAATTTGAGCGTTCCAGATATCAGACAGTATTGTGTTGCTAATACTATTGATGCTAGTGTTGGTATGATTAATATTGGTGGGGATTTTAATCTGTCTACAATGGTTCGTAATGCTAATTTTTTTGGATTCAGAGACGTACACTATGTCGGTAAGAAGAGATGGGATAAAAGAGGAAGCGTAGGAACATATCATTATACTCCTATGATACATTATCATGATGAATCATCTTTTATTTCACAATGCTCTGGTAGGACTATTATTGGTATTGAAAACAATATTCCCGAGTATAGTTACAAAACAGTTGATTTGTTTGATTATAGATTTGACAATATTGTTGAACCTATATTTCTTTTTGGAGAAGAAAATAATGGATTATCAAATACCATTCTGGATGGGTGTGATATTATCCTCACTATCCCTAATCACGGTAGCGTTCGTTCTCTCAATGTTGGAACAACTAGTGGTGTAGTTATGAGTGTATACAGAAACTACATCAACAAAAGAAATCAAAAATGAAAATTCATCCTTTAACAGCTATAATTATAGGTCTTTTATTGTGTTCTATCGGATTCAATATATGCCTAATAGAAAGTAACAAGAAACTAGTATATCAAATTCAAAAATTAGAAGCTGGTCCCGCTAGAGGCTTATTTATCAAACCAGATGAAATAGTGAAACCACCATTATCGGATAAAGAAATAAATGATCTTTTGAAAGAAATGCTTAGAAAAATGGCTCGTGAAAGAATGACTTAGGAGTATATAAAATATGGGGGCGTAATGGTATCGACTACGCTAAGTGATTTATATTTGCAAGTAGTGGTTGATCGACCGGCCACTTTAAAAGTCGATTAAACGCTTTAACTGGCGAAACACAGTTAGCTCTCGCTGCTTAATTAAGCAGTGACGGTTTTAGGGAGCGATGAAGGTAGCGCCCGAAAAATCGACGTAAAATCCTTCGGCTGCTAGGATTGCCAACGGGTTCTAGTCTGAGATTAGTTGGTACGGAAAGATGAATGTTGTTTGTTCTTTAGTCTTTCTTAAAATTTATGAATATCCTAAACTTGTAGAAGATATAATGATCTAACGATAGGACAGGGATTCGACTTCCCTCGCCTCCACTAACTTTAAAGAGATTTAATATGAACCGTAGACATTTTTTAAACCACTGTGCTGCAATTTCATCATTGTCAGCATCTTCTTTATTCTTTACAGATAGTATTCTGGCAAATGCTATTGACTTAAAAAAGAAAAATAAGAGTTCTATTCTTTTATGGATGGGTGGAGGCCCAAGCACTATTGATTTGTGGGATTTAAAGCCCGGTACTGCTACTGGTGGAGTTTTTAAACCAATATCTACTAGTGCTGATGGAGTTCAAATATGTGAACACTTACCTCTCATGGCACAACAAATGCACCACATGAATATTGTACGATCAATGAGTACAAGAGAAGCAGACCACATGAGAGGTCGATATTATATGCATACAGGATATGTTCCTAATCCTAATATTGAATATCCTAGTTATGGTTCTGTTATTTCTCATGAATTGATTTCAACTATTCCTCAACTAGATATTCCTCCGTTTGTTAGTATTGGCGGACCTAGTGTTGGTGCTGGATTTTTAGGTACGGCTTATTCACCATTTGTCGTTAATTCAAACGGAACTGTTCGTGATCTTGATATGGGTATAGACCAAACTAGACTAGATCAAAGATTGCGTATGCTTAAAACTATTGAAGATAAATTTGTGAACGAAAAGCGTGGAGACTATGCTTCTGACCACTCTAAGCTTTTGACTAAAACAGTCAAACTCATGACTAGTTCTCAGATGGAAGTATTTAAAGTGTCTAAAGAACCGAAAGAAGTTCAAGACAGATATGGTAATACTGGATTTGGTCGAGGATGTTTAATGGCAAGACGATTAGTAGAGATGGGTGTTCCATTTATTGAGGTTGATCTTGGTGGTTGGGATAATCATCAGGATATATTCCCCACTCTACAAAACCAAAAACTGCCAGAATTGGATAAGGCAATGAGTGCCTTGATTAGTGACTTACATGATCGTGGTCGCTTGGAAGATACTACTATTATTTGGATGGGAGAATTTGGTCGTACTCCAAACATTAATGGTAATGGTGGGAGAGATCATTGGGCTAGAAGTTGGAGTGTTGTGGTTGGTGGAGGTTCTTTTAATAAAGGACTGGTTGTTGGAGAAACTAGTAGTGACGGAAAAGAAGTTATCACAGAACCATATACTTCTCAAGATTTAATGGCAAGCGTTTTAAAGTCTATGGGTATCTCACTAGAAACAACATTTACTGCTAAAAATGGTCGCCCAATGAAAATTGCAAATAGCGGTAAGACTATCAAAGAATTATTCTAATGGGCCGTAAAGTCTGTTCATATTGTGGGAAACGTAAAAACCTAGCAAGTTTTCCCAAGCACAGTATGTACAAAGACAATCTAGATAGTAGATGTAGGAAATGTGTTAAAAAACATTCTAAAATTAGAAGCAAATTACATAAAAAGGCTCCTCCTAAACCAGAAGTTTGTGAATGTTGCGGTAAAATTCCTTTCCAATGGGCATTAGACCATGACCATAGTGATGATTCTTTTAGAGGATGGCTTTGTACCAGATGTAATACCGGCTTAGGTAAATTAGGAGATGATTTAAGCTCTATAATTAAAGCGGTTAACTATTTAATTATGTCTAGAAATCGTAAAGATATTTTCTAGTATCATTCGTAGTCTTTTCTCTATGTTCTTTTTTCCACAAGGGTTGAATATTAGTATAATGAAAACAGATTTTCTGTTGTTCTAAATCTATTAAATTAAAACTATAACAAGGTTTAATATGATCCAGTTCCCATTTACCATAATTATTCCAAGTCATTCCCTTTTTAAATTTTTTCTTAATATGCTCTTTAAATTCCTCTATGCTACATCCTAATAATTCCATTGTTTTTTTACTTTTATTTATACCTTTAACTGTCTTTCTTAACCTAACTCTTAAATTTCCTGTTATTCTAAAAATAGGATCATTTTTTCGCTTCAATGCCTTGTATTTTCTTTGATGCTCACGAAAATATTCTCTATTATTGGTTCTCCATTCTTTTTGAGTTAAATATTTTTTCTGTTTATTTTTTGTTGCCCACTCTTTACATTTTTTTGTATACTCTATTTTATTTTTAGACAACCAATTTTTCCTATATGATTTATGACAGTCTTTACACATACCTTGAAAACCGTCTGAACTACTTTTAGACCTATGGTATAAAGAAGTGTCTAGATTTTTATCACAATACCAGCAATACTTTTTAGCCATATTAATTCCTTATAAAAAAAAGATGTCCTATACCTGTAATATAATAAAATTATTTTCTTTCAAGGCAAAGGTAAAAACAATATGAAAAACAAGATTAAAGAACATCTAATAGAAAACAATATGACATATTGGCAGCATTTTCATTTCGCTTGGATGCATGGGGCAGTATGTTTAGTAGCTGGATTATGTTTAATAGTTCATGCTGTGTTTCCTTGTTGGTTTCAAACTACTGGCAGTGATTTAGTAGCTCTTTTAGCAATCGTATTCAAGAAACAAAAACGAACAGACGATACTTGACAAAGCGATCCTTCTACGCTATACTTGGACAAACACAGGAGAAATTAAAAATGTCGTTTGAGCATCTGTCTAATTTTGTTCGTGATCTGAAAGCTACTAGTAGTACAATTGATAAGGTTAACATTATTGAGGACTATGTTTCTTCTAATGATAGTGGAGCTAATTTTATTAAAAAGATTCTACTTTACACCTATCATCCTCTCTGGCAGTATAATGTAACCAGTGACAACCTTAAAAAGAAGTTTACTTTGAGAGGAAAGTTTTATAAGACTATTTTTGATTTGCTAGACGCTTTGAAGAATCGAGAAATTACAGGGCATGATGCTATTGGAGCAGTCAATACTTTTATTGACAGTCACCCAGAATTTGAAGAGCTTATCCACTGCATTATTGATAAAGATTTGAAAACCCGTGCTGGAGATAAGCTGATCAATAAGGCTATTCCCGACCATATTCCAGAGTTTAGCGTTGCTCTGGCTGATAAATATAATCCAAGCATTGTAAACTGGGAGGATGGTTGGTATGTTAGCAGAAAGATTGATGGTGCTAGATGTATTGGGATTATTGATGGTCATGGCAATACTACCTTCTATTCCCGCACGGGAAAGGAATTTGATACTCTTGGCGTCGTTAGGGATGGTATTAAGGCTCTTAACATTACTAATGTAGTATTTGATGGTGAACTTTGTTTGCTTGATGATGATGGCAATGAAGATTTTCAAGGCATTATGAAGCAACTTAAAAAGAAGGATCATACCATTCCTAATCCTTCATTTAAAATTTTTGATATGATTAGCCACGATGAATTTTATAGCAAAAAGGGGGATTCTGCAAAGACATATACCCATAGATATAATAATCTCAGAACTGTTATGCAGAACAATTCTTGTGTTTGTCTTAGCGTTCTTGGTCAAGAATTGATTAAAAATGATGACCACTTTGCTGAATGGACGGGCAAGGCTAAAGAATATAATTGGGAAGGATTGATGCTCCGTGCAGATGAACCGTATAAAGGTAAGCGTAGCAAAGACCTATTGAAATATAAGAGTTTCAACGACGATGAATATGAAGTAGTCGATGTTGAAATGGGACCATTTAGATATGTTAAGGATGGTCAAGAGACAGAAGAAACTATGCTAAGTTGCGTAACAATTAAACATAAAGGTTATGATGTTAGAGTAGGTAGTGGTTTTACAATAGACCAAAGAAAAGACTTTTATAAACACCCTAAAAAGATTCTTGGTAAAATCATAACTGTACAGTATTTTAGCGAGAGTGAAAACCAAGATGGTGGTATAAGTTTACGTTTTCCTACATTTAAATATTTATACTCTAATATTAGAGACATATAAAATTAAATACATTATGAGTAAAAAAATAATGTTATCAAAATGGTGCGGAAGATTTGGAAATAATGTATTTCAATTATGTAATGCTATACAGTATTGTAAAAAAAACAATTTTGTTTTTGAATCATCAGATCACCCACTTATAAATAGGTTTATATTTAATAATCATATAAAATATTCTGAAATTATTCAAAATCATAATTTTTTTTATGGTCCTGCTACAGCTACCCCAGAAGAAAAATTTGATATTATACAAAATATTATAAAATTAAATCTTAAACAAATTAATATAAAAAATATTAATGAAGAAACTTTAGTAGTTCATATAAGATCTGGAGATATATTTGATACAGCAAGAATTAATAGTTATTATATTCAAAATCCTTTGAATTATTTTTTAAAAATAATAGATCAATATAAAGAAACAATTGTTATTTATGAAAATAATAATAATCCTATTATAGATGAGCTTATAAAAAATAGAAATATTAAAATAGAATCAAATGATTTTGCAACTGATTTGGGTATTATTTTAGGTGCTAGTAATTTATGTTTGAGTGGGGTGGGTACTTTGGGTCCGGTTTGTTCTGTGCTTTCCAATAAAATAAAAAAACTTCATGTGACTAATCTTGTGTCTCATATGAAAATGATTAAAAAACTTTCAGCATCGGTTTATATAGATGAAATCAAGTTAGATTTAGAAAAATATATTAAGCCTGGGGATTGGAAAAATACAAAAGAACAAAGAGACTTGATGATAAAATTTCAACTAGAATAAAAAGTAGATTATTGGAAATATTGTTAAGTTTTACATGGGGCTGCTGGAACGGTTTAAAGATACAGGTCTTGACAAGTCGATACCTCTAGTGTAGAATCGCAGCATACACTTTGAAACAAACCTTTTGAGGACACTATGACAGACATAGTTATTGAGAAAAAGCCGATTGTTATGAGTACCAGCAAGGCCGACGAGTTTTTTAGAAACTTTCCAAAAGATAAGGTAGTTGCTTATAAAGACTATTGGGAGAGTGTGCGACCGCAAAATACTGCCGATATCTTTAGAAGGTATCTCTTTAGTTTCATGTCTGTGCATACTAGTTGGAAAGGTAATGTTCGTGGCTACGAAGCAATTAAAAATTATGAAGAGTGGGTCAATGACAAAGAACTTCTGAGAGAAAAACTTAAAAACTCTGGAGTAGGATTGTACAACAATCGTACCAAATATCTGTGGGCTTTCAAAGACCAGTTTTGGGCAAAGCCTACGGACTTTTATTTGACTACTAAGAAATATCATATTAAAAAGAGGAATGAGATTGTCAATAAAATCACGGGACTAGGTTCCGCCAAAGTGGCATTTACTTTGGAGCAAATTCATCCTCTAGAATGTAAGGCAGTTTGTTTGGATGTCCATATGTTGCGACTATATGGTATGGAGCATTTGACCTATGGTAGCAACAAAGGCTTTGGTCAATACAGAAAGGCTGAACAACACTGGAGTATTAACTGCGGAAAGATTGGCGTTCCTTGCTATATAGCCAGATGTATTTATTGGGATGCTTTACAAGGTAAGTCTGACAGTAGATACTGGTCATACGTTTTTGAAGATTAATTCTACTTTCTGGTGTATACAATAAGCGAAAAGGTATACACTATGAAAAAACAATGTATAAAATGTAACAAAAAACAAGATCCTATTAATTTTCATAATCAGAAAGCATCAAAAGATGGAAAATCTCCTTATTGCAAATCTTGTCAAAAAGAATATAATGCTATAAGGAGACAAAAGAATAAAAGGAAAATTCAAAAACAACAACAAGAATATAGATCTAAATATAAAGAACGATTAAACGAAAACAGAAAACAATGGGGACAAGACAATCTAGACAAAGTTGCTATAAATGCTAAAAAATATCGAGAAAAATATAGAGACAAAATTAATAAAAAACGAAGAGAAAAACGTAAAGGAAATATTAATTTCAGATTAAGAACTGTCATTAGTAATCGTATCAGAATGGCTTTGTCTAGAGGATCGAAAAATAGCATTTCGTATAATTTATTGGGTTGCTCTTGGGAGGACTTGAAACTATACTTAGAGAGACAGTTTTCAGACGGTATGAATTGGGACAATTATGGGCAGTGGCATATAGATCATATCAAGCCATGCTGTAGTTTTGATTTAACTGATATAAAACAACAAAAAATTTGCTTTCACTATACCAATTTACAACCGCTATGGGCAATAGATAATTTGAAAAAATCTGGCAGATATAATCATGAGTCCAATGAGATTTCATAGAGTCACCGTGTTGGAAACACAAGAAAAAGGTTGGCTCAATAAAATGATGACACAAGGTGATGACACTTATTTATATGAAATCTTTGGTGATTCCGGTAGAACTTATATTTTAAAAAAAAATGAATTTCATTATGGTACTGATGAGGTAGAAGATGAGTCAGAATGGGAAGGGTGATAAGCCAAGATCAAAATCGGTAGACAATAAAACCTGGGCTAAAAATTACGACAGGATTTTTAAACATGGGAATTGTAAGCGACCTAAACAATAATAAAACATTATTTATGCCTTGTGGTTGTCGTAGTGAGATTTTAATGATTGAATATGACCATGAATGGAAAATGGCTGACGTTGCCATTTATCAAACAGACGTAGCATTTAGATACAAGATGTCATTATGGCAGAGACTGCGATATTGCTGGCAGGTTTTGTGGCATAAAAAACCTTATGCTGATCAGATAATGATGGACCATAAACAACTAAAAGATCTTAAAAGTTTTTTGAATATGATAAATTTAGACCGCTAAAGGTGTATAAATATTCTATTCTCAACCTTCGCCAGTAATATGGAGGCCAACCTATGGTAGTAAAAACTGCTAACGAATATATGGCCGGAGAGTTTATTAATCGAATCAGATATCTGCAAAAGGCTTTAAATGAAGCAGAGTTAATAATGCGTAAGCTTGAAGAAGAAAACACAAGACTAAAAGACGTTTTTAATAGCCTAGCGTCAGAAAATAAAGAAGGTTATGCGATTGATAGCGAGGCTGTGAATGAGCCAGTGTTCCCGATCTGTTAAGGGTAAAAATCAAATAATAATTACACAAATTAGCGAAAAAGAATATTTTTTAGAGGGTCAGTGCGATTGGGTGAGATTTGGTTGTCAGTTTGATGAGTCTTGTATTACCTCCGCCAATATGCAAGGCGGACCTTTTCTGGTTGTTGGTGATTCTTTCTTGGGCAAAGGGAGGATAGTAAGCATTCAAAATATTGCTTGTGATCAGGATGACTGTATTATATTAAAGGTAACAGTGTCTTAATCTACCAAAAGGACTCCATATGATCAATGAACTTATTCCGGTTTTAGGACTATATAACTCCTATCTAGTATCTGGATACAATCCGTCCACTATTGAGAATCTTATATCCAACATAACAATACTCACGCAAGAGAGAAACTAGAATGTCTAAATTAATAAAGTCCTCTAAGGGTAAATTATTTGGAGTTTGCTGTGGCCTTTCTAAAGCATTGGGCCTAGATGTTGTTATAGTCAGATTATTGTTTATTTTAGGGGCTATTTTTACTGGCAGCTTATTGCTGTGGATATATATATTATTAGCCATTATCTTACCATCAGAGGATCAATAAATTATTACCAACTTGGTGTAAAATATAATGACTAAATTATTTTCTCCTCTTCATCAAAGGAAAAGTATCAATGAAAAAAATAGATCAATTGATACTAATGGTTGGTATGTCTTTAGTTGCATATTATATCAATAATACAAAGCCAATACCAGCACCAACAGTTCCAGTAGTTGTACCAAATATTATTCCGAAACCGCAGCCAGAAGTTCCTGTGGTTATCGACTATGTGCTATACGATGAATATGACAAAGCCATAGCATTAAGTAAAAAAGTTAAAAAACCAATAGTTTTAATTTTTGGTGCTTCGTGGTGTCCTTATTGCAAAGACCTTAAAAAAGATTCAAAGAACATTGATCTTTTAAAACAATATATTGTTTGTTTTTTAGATACTGATAAACAAAAAGAACTGGTAAATAAATATAAAATTAAAGGATTGCCTACTTCTGTAATTTTGACAGATGGAGCTGAGTCCGCACGAAAAAGCGGATACAAACGCCCAGACTACGAAACTTGGTTGAATGGTAATTTACCATGATCAACCAATTAATTAAAATCGTGGTGTTGTTTTTATGTTTAATGCCGTGTGTATCTATGGCAGAGGGCCGTTTCCATACTTTTAACGTATCTTACACTGTAAAATCTAGCACAAGAGTTATCTCTGTTGGTTTAGTTCTAGTGGATTTAGAAAAATATAGAGAGATACTGCCTGATACCTTGACATATAATCAAATATTATCTTATTCTAAAGAAAAATCTTTTGAAGATATTCATGGACGAAGTACATCTGCCCATGAGACTGTACATGGTATCAATAGTGAATTAAGAAATTCTTATAAAAAATTGCTCAAAAAAAATGTTAATGGTTTTTATGCGGGTGACGGCAAGGGGATAGTTGTCCTCAATCCATCTATTCATATGAGAGACATTGTTCCATATATTCCAACTATTTTAAGGGGCTATAGATATAATCTTTATTTTGTAAAACAACTGGGACATTGGGATGATGTTCCTACATATCCCATAGATGAATGGTCAGCATATATTGCTGGCGCTGAAAGTGCTGTGGATGATAGCGAGATGGGGATAGGAACTGAAAAATCAGACTGCGTATCTGGAGCATTAGAGTTTGGCATTTACTGCACAGCATTAGCATTGGCCGTTAAAAATAACGATACTGAGTATTGGGATAAAAATATACAATTTAAAAATGCTATTCAATATTATTTGATTAAATCAGAAAGAATTTTTTTTAAAGGACAGGAAAAATTCCCGTTTGCAGAACAGGATAAGTTGCTAGAACATTTAAGAAACCACAAAGATGCTAAGGAACTCCGCGAATTTTTGTTAAAGGAATTTCAAGGAATATTTGTTGACTAGTTGCAAGGTTCAGCACCAGAACAGGAATCAAAAAAAATTTCAAGGACGCTAGTTGACATAGCCGATACAGTGTTGTAGAATGAAAGAGTCAACTGTGACATGAATCCCGCGTGGGGTTCGACAGTGACACTAACTTGGATATGATTTGGAGGTTGATTATGGCTGAAGTTTCTACTACAGATAAGCAGACTAGAGTTCGTTGCAGTGATGAGCAGTTCCTTGAGGCTGTTTTTTCCAGCAAGACTTATGCTGAAATTGCGTCAAAGACTGGTCAGAAGGTTGCGAGTACGATGGCTCGTTATTCGCGTACAAAGAAGGCTCTTGCCGAAAAGGGCATTACGCTTCCTGAGATGGAGCGAAAGAAGCCTACTAAGACCGTGGATAATGTTGAGGCTATGGCTGAGATCGTACAGAAACTCAGGGCTGCTCATAGCAACGGCTGATTTAAATCCAAAGTATCCCTGCTACTCAAACTAAACTATGAGGCTACAACATTCAATAATCAACCTCAAGTCACTAGTTTGGGTAATCAGGGGTATCATGCCGGGGTGGTGAAATTGGCGAAACACAGGGGACTTAAAATCCCCCACATTAGAAACGCTGCGGGTTCGAATCCCGCCCCCGGCACTATGTAGGATAAATGGTAGATATTTTCATTTTCGGTGTAAATCATAATTAGACTACATTCAGGAGATGGAAAGATGAAAAAATGCTTAAAGTGTTCAAAAAAATTTAAAAATCGTGTTGTAATTGATGGAATAGAAAGAAACATAAATAAAAGAATATATTGTCTAGGATGTTCGCCATTTGGTAAACGCAATACAAAAAGACTGCATCTTCCACAAAGAAATAAAAATAGTAAAAAACATTGCACTGAATGTAGTAGAGATTTCAAATGGACAAAAAATAATGTTTGTCCTACTTGTAGAACCTTTAAAAGAAGAGGCAATCAAAGAGCGAAAGCTATAAATATTCTTGGGGGTAAATGCAATAATTGTGGAAATTGTGACCATGATGTTTTAACTTTTCATCATAAAAACCCAAATACAAAAAAATTCAACTTATGTAGTAATTGGCATAAAGCTTGGATAACAATATTAAAAGAAATCAAGAAATGTATACTATTGTGTGCTAATTGCCATATGAAACTTCACAGAAAAGAAATCTTATGACATTCGACAAATGGTTATATCAAGATGAAAAATTCGGTCCAAGAATAGATCGAATTATAGGTGATATAAAGCTTGATGTTGCAGAAAACACAACTGACGAGATTATAAAGTGGCTCATGGCAGCTTATACTGTTGGTCATGGTCAAGGATACGATACTGGATATTATGATGCTTCAGAAGAAGCTGGATTAACTTAATAAGGAAATATATGACTAAAAATTCTCTGGAAACATTTAAGATTGGAAGTAAGGTTAAGTTGGCAGAAGATGTTTATGGTGTGATTTCTGCTGTATGTATTCGCGGAAACAATCATGTAACCTATGAATGTTCTTGGTGGAACGGTCGCTCTCACGACAGTAAACGGTTTCATGAAAATGAAATTGAAGTTACTATGAGCGAAAAGACTCGCATAGGATTTGTTTGAGCATGACCGCATATTTTGGTATTGGAAAAGCTAAACACGGCTCTGAATATATTCCTAGACCGGGAGAAGTATTTCTATACGAAAAAGATCCTATCCAACAAATATGGGACACTAGAATTGGCGATGGTAAAACCCCAGCAAAAGATTTACTACCATTAGCTAATTATGATATCTATGAGCGAGTCAGGATTCTGGAAGAAAAAGTAGCGAAACTACAAAATGATCGAAGAATATGAAAATTGGGAAGATAGTATACGAAAGACTTTTATAGAACTGGCAGGCTATATGGATAAAAATGCTGATCCTCTTGAGTCTATCATTGATTTTGCTTGGGCATCCGGTGCTGATCTGTTTTGGGTAAATAATGCAAAGGATGAACTCAAAAAACTGAGAGGGCAAAATTTTGCTAGTCCTGTCGCTTGGGCTAGGATAAATGATCGTGGGGATTTATTCGATCTTAGAATTCAAAATAATCCTTATGTTGATCAAACTACAGTAGTTCCACTATATAGGAAAACCAATGACTAATACTCTGTGTAATGGTTTGATTAGAAATACTAATCCAAAATCTCCGATAGAATATTTTGAACTAGTAACTGTAAGAGAATTTCCAGATTACGAAGGCGGTACATTTATAGACCAAATTAAAAGTGCCGAACAATTTCTAGATACAGAAGAAGAGGCTCTTGATGAGCCATTCTACCAAATATATGGCAAGAGATATGAATACGATGATAGATATTCAGTTATCTTTTTAGGAGAGTTCTACTCCTTAGATAAGGCCAAAGAATTCTTGTATAATATTACCGGGGAAATCCCTCAAATTATATCATATTAATCATGGATAATCTATTAATAGACATATCTAAAGACTACTATGAAGGGGGATATTGTAACGTAGCCAGTTTAGTTGGTTATGATAATATAGTATTCAAGCAGTTTTGTTCAAAAAAGAAAGCAAAAGAAGCATTAGAATACCAACAAGTATTGGCTAAATATGGTTTTGCCCCCAATGTATATGGGAAGATTTGTAAATTAGATTATTCTCCAGTTTCATGGTTATCTTTCACTAATGAAAAAAGCTCATGGGGATATGTTACAGAAAAAGCACTGCCAGTTAATCATACCAGAAAAACAATGATACTACTACAAGACTTAGTAGAGAACATAACAGCAAAAACAAAGTTAAAATTTTGGGATTGTCATTGGTATAATATCGGCTTTGTCAAGAGGGGGCGATCTAAAAAATTGGTATGTATAGACACTGGCAAAGAGAGTTTTAACGGTTATAGTAATGCGTGGGGTAATCCAGACCCAGGCCCAAAATGTACCTACTGTAACAAATACCTATGTAAATGCGAGGATTAAAATGCCATATATTAGTGAAGATAATCGACAAAATTTAGACAACTGTATAGAGGATATGGTGGTATGCTTAAAGTCTAACTTGAATAAGGACTCAACATCTACTCTCTCAAATGAAGAATTCCTACAAATAGTAGGGGATATTAACTATACTTTTAGTCGTATTTTAGGGCAGTTAATGATGCCGGTATCATACAGTAAAATTGCTATGATAACTGGTGTATTAGAGAATATAAAGCAAGAATTTTATCGTCGTGTTGGTAGTCAGTATGAAGATAAGAAAATTGCTGAAAACGGAGATATCAAAGAATACAAAAAATTATAATGGGTACAATGGATGTCAAAAGATTTTGATAATATTCTAAAGCAAATCGCAAAATCCAATCAAGAAATTCATAGAGTAGACAGTCATCTATCAAAAGATATTGGAGATATCAAAAAAGCAATAAAAAGTTTAGACGCTAAAATGAGTCTATTGATAGAAAAGATTCAACAACTAGAAGTTATCATGGATGCTGCCGAAATACTAGAAGAATATCAGGATGAAGAACAAGAAAAATATAATACAGAATGGAGTCCTTACGACGAAGATTACGAGCCGGAAGAATATGATAATTATGACTCGGATGATGAATAATGGCTAGTTTAGCTTTATTAGTATCTATCATTCTGATATTTATTATTTTGATTGGTCCGATAACAATTATACTAGCAAAAATAAAATTTCCAAAAATTATAGTTTATATATTATCTACTATATCTTTTATTTCGGGTATCTGGTTTTGTTCAATAGGAATTCCGGTATGGTATATAGGATTGATACCCATCTATTGTGGCTATGTTGCCATAACGACAGTTGAGAAAAATAATTAAGGCTTGACAGCACTGATTGCCGATGTTATAATACGAACATCACAGGTTCGATAACGACACTTTTGGAGAAGAATAATGAAGTTGGCAGATAGAACGGTTGAGATTCACAGTCGCGGTTTGGATAGCACAAATCAGTTTACTATTGCTCAAACAAGCAAAATGTTTAAGATCCTTTCAGATTCTTTGTACTCTGATAAGGTAATGGCAGTTATTCGTGAGCTTTCTACTAATGCTTATGATGCTCATATCGCTGCCGGTAACAAAAATCCTTTTAAGATTAGTCTGCCTACTCAGGCTTCCCCGTCTTTTACTGTGCGTGATTATGGCACCGGTCTTAGCCAAAAAGATATGGAAGAACTGTATACAACGTATGGTGCATCCAATAAAAATGATAGCAATGATTTTGTCGGATGTTTGGGCTTGGGGAGCAAGAGTCCATTTGCTTATACAAAGAGTTTTAGTACGACATCGTATCATAATGGCAAAAAGTATTCTTATATTGCTGCTATGGATGAAAGTGGTGTGCCTAGTCTGAATCTGTTTGGTATTACCGATACGTCTGAACCAAACGGTTTGGAGATTAGTTTCGCTGTTAAGCAACATGATTTTCATGAGTTTACCATCAAGAGTAAGCGCATTTTCCACTATTTTAAGATGAAGCCGATTATTGATGGTGGTACTGACGATAGTATTTCTGATCACTCCTACTCTCATACCAATGTTGTTATTGATGGTGAGGGTTGGCGTATTGGTAGAGTATCTAGTAATAATAATCAGTACCCAAGTGCTTATAATGGCCCCGGTAGCGGACTTGTGGCTATCATGGGTAATATTGCATATCCCATCGATGCTAATAAGATTGTTGGAGAAGAAAAAGATATCGATAATGATAATATCCAGAGATGGAATCGTGCATTTAAGAAAGCCGATGTTGATAACTGGAAGCATCTAGTCAGAGAGATTTTGGGGTCCGGCCTATATCTTGAAATTCATTTCGGTATTGGTGAATTGGAAATGGATGTTTCAAGAGAAGGTTTGCAATATACTAAGCAAGTCATAAAGACTCTCAAGGAAAAAACTCAGCATATTTATCTTTCTCTTAAGGAAGACATGAGTAAGAAACTTGAGTCTTGCACAAATCTTGTTGATGCATATACCACATATTATAATCTGAGTGATCTTGCTGGAGGATGGACTGCCGGTGCATCGTGGACCGATCCAGATGGTATTGTCCATGAATTGAGTAGTGGTAAGGATCTTGAATATAAGTTCAAGAAAAATAAGCAGTTGTATGTCTTTAACTGGAGAACCGCAGGATATCGTTCTCGCAGAATGATTTATCTTACCGATAAGATTCATCATGAAACACTACAGGGTAAACCAGCATATTATTGGTCTTCAGAAAAGAAGTCCGGTAAAATGGTATTTTTCAGATGTGATGTTAAGGGTGCAGAAACAGCAAAAAAGATTGTCACAAAGTATTGCAATCAAAATGATTGTTTTGCATATCTAATGATTGATAGCGATACTCCAGAGGATTCTACTGAAGGTTTTGAAAATCTTATCAAGCATATTGGTGGAGAAACTAACGTAGTTAATGTTTCTACCTATCGTAGTCTGCTCTCTACTGGTACTCGTAAGAGTAGGGGTTCTTCTGGAACCATTAGTAAGGATGAAATCTTTGCCATCAAGAATCTTGGTGCCGACAAAGAGTGCAAAGCACTTGGTGGTAATGATATCAATGACTCCTATTTGCTTAATGAGTTGTCAGACGATCTAATGTCCTATATTGAAGACGAAGAGAATGAAATCATTTATGTCCCGATTCTTAGATACGGCTCTGTTGCAGGATATCCTAAGATTAATAAAATTGTTTCCTTGGCTCAAAACGATAAGACGGTTCTTGGAACTAAACTTTTTAATGATCAAAAGATTTTTGCAATCAAGCAAAATGCTGTTGAAAAACTCAAAAAGGATGGGGTCAATCTGGTATCTTTCAATGACTGGTTTCAAAAGTGTGCTACAAAAATGCTAAATAAGCTTAATGACCAAGTATCTATCTATAAGAATATTATAGAGTACTGTGGTACACAATATGGTAGTAAGGAAGGCAGGTCGGACAACTACTACTACAGTACAGCATCATCAGATAGTCAGATTATGTATCATATTATTAATTTGTTCGGCTTGGATTACGATAAGTATATCTCTAATAAGGTTATGTGTGAAACAATAGATCAATGGCTACTCATTGAGTTTTTTGCCGTAACAATTCATAGAGTAACTTTCGATATTCCAAGACTGAATAAAGACGAGTATTTTGCAAAAATAGCGACTATTCTTGCGAGATATAATCTTAATGGTATCGATCCAGACAAGATTAGAGAAAGTCATATTTCTCTAAATTCTATGAACTCAACGCTAAATAATCTTTATGATGATGAACAGAATACTAATCCAATTACCGAAAGTCTTAATAAGACTAGTACAGTAGGTTCTGTCGTAGACAATTTGCCAAAAATGTCCGATATCAGAAAAACTCTTAAAGTCGAGGTTGACAAGAGTCCGATACTCAAGTATATTGTTGGTAGCAACGCAAACGACGGGAACATCAGAAGAATCTCTAGTAGTAATCCTTTGAAGACTTTTGATGATTCTTATCGAAGCAAGGGTGATTGGTATACAAATTTGGGTGGTGAGGCAGGTGTGGTTACGTTTAGACAAACTTTGGGTAATTTGATTTAATTTCACAGGATATAGGAGATTTAAAATGAGTGTTCCTTTTATGTGGGTTGATGGTAACTTGACGCTGATTATTAATAATAAGGCGCATCAGGTTCTTCCAGATCATATTAATTACAGACTGATTCTTGAGGCTCTTCCAACTGCCACAAATGATGAATTGGCAGAACTGGTTGATATTGAGAAGGCTGTTTCTAATTTTAGTGATGGTCTGGTAGAGGTTAAGAATGGTAAGGTTTATTATCAAAATGAAGAAGTTCATGGTAGTATCAGTAAGCGTATTCTGGAGTTTATGAGCAAGGGACTGCCGTTTCAGCCTCTTGTTAATTTCCTGAATAATCTTATGGAAAATCCAAGTATGCAGAGTCAAAAGGAACTGTATGATTTCTTGGAGCATGAACTGCTTCCGATTACTGAGGATGGTTGTTTCCTTGCGTATAAGGCTGTTAGGTCAGACTATATGGATAAGTATGCTGGTAAGTTTGACAATCATGTTGGCAAGATTTGCGAAATGCAAAGGGCAAAAGTGGATGACAATCGTTCGGTCGGTTGTTCACAAGGACTTCATGCTGGTGCATTGAACTACGTTGCTGGTTATGGCAATGCTGATGCTGGTGATCGTATTGTGATTGTTAAGATTCATCCAAAAGATGTTGTTAGTGTTCCAAGCGATTGTAACCATGAAAAACTTCGTACTTGTAAGTATGAGGTAGTTGGTGAATATCAAGGAGAATTGCTTAAGCCTCTTTATAAGAGTGAATTCAATGAAGATGAATACTATGATGAGGAAGAAGATCTTTATGATGAGTATGACGATGCTTACTGGGATCAATATGAAGATGAAGATGAGGAATACGATCCAGATCAAGATTATTGATTGAGGATTTGTGCCTAGCAATAGGCACTAGGATGAAGGTGGGCCGCTGGGCGGATACTAGTTATAGGTTGGTTCGATTCCAACACCATCTTTTAGATATTGCTTTTGATGGTAGTGTTTACTGTCCCAATATCATTTGTGTAGGTAGTAAGTAGTGGGAAAAGGAAAAAATATGTTTAACGATAATCTTGGTTTCAACCCGTTTGATAAGAACAATAATGTCTATGCAAATAAGTATGCACATGAGAGGTCTGCATTTCTTGGTTCTTTTAATCAAAGCAACATTTTCGTTTATAATGGTAATCCTCGTAAGAAGATTAGTAGTATGAATCATACTAATGATCTTAATGAGACGCTTGATGCTAATGTAAATAATCATTCTGATGCTTACTTCTATGTAAATGGTGGTCGCAAGCTTTATGCTATCAAGCAATTTACTTGCTGTTTCTGTGATATGGATGCTGGCAGAAATGCTGATGGTACTTATTTTAAGCCCAGCGTTGTTATGCAGCACAAGAAAAAGTTTCTTAAGAAGATCAATGAGTTTCCTGTTAAGCCTAGCTGGGTAGTTGATACTCGTAATGGTTATCAGTGTTACTGGATTTTCGATGATGCTTCAAGAAATATTGTTGGATCGAACAAGACTTTCTGGAATGGCTTACAGAAAAAACTGGTAAACTACTTTGGTGGTGATCCGCGAGCTATCAAGCCAAATCAGATTTATCGTGTTCCTTATACTTGGTGGCGTAAGGAGTGGGAGAAGAAGGCTCCTTATTTTACGAGTCTGCTTCCCGGTAGCACTGGTCAACCAATTAATGTTGCTGATCTAAAGTCTGCTCTTACTGGTCAACCTGCTACTCTCCAGATTATTCCTGAGAAGTGCAGTGATGAATGGTATAAGGGTTATGCTAAGGCTTATAAGCAGTCTGATACCACCGGAGTTCCAGTATCAGTTAATGTTGCAACGAACATTCTGAATCAGATGAGGGCTTTAAATCCTGAAACATATACCAATAGTACGGAAGATCTAGCTACTAAAGCTGTATATGGATATGCTTCTGGTCGCTATGGTCAAAAGGCTTATGGTGATCCTATGCCAGTTCATCCGGTTGACGATGATACGCTCGTAGACGATGGGGATGGGTCTATGGATGTACAGGATGCTCTGCCTGACGAGGATATGAGCCTTGATGGTCAGCAGACCAAACTTTTAAAGACGGTCGTGGAGTTCCTTAATCAAGTCTCAACACCGCTCTACTTTAGTAACAACAGATTCCTCTCTAATGCTGCTAAAGACCTTGCTTCTCAAATTAGTGATAAGTTTTGTATTGGATGAGGGTTCTGTGTCAGGGGTATGGAATCATCTATACCCTTTGACACAACCATATAAGGAGAAAACAAATGGGTAGACACACTAATCCTCTTTTGCAGTTTTTATTGACTAATGAAGAAGCAAAGAAAAAGTTTATTGAACTAATGGGTGAATTAGGGTCGGCAAAAAGTCTTTACTATTATTTTGAAGAAAACTCCTTCTATGGTAAAAAGTATTACCTTAGTGGGCAGACTATTAGAAATATAATAAGGAGACTAGGATTTAAAGGTAATAGAGGTCGTCCCCGTAATGGAGTTCCTCAAAATAGATTTTATAGGTAAATTCTATGCACGAAGAATATGACAACTATGATGATGATCATGACTATGATGATAGTCAGGATGATTTAGAGAACAAGTATAAACATTACTTCAAGTTTGATCCTAATGCTTGGGATACTTGGGGTAAATGGCTACAAGATGCTCTAAATGATATAGTTGAATATACCTCAAATGTATGGTATATTTCACCAAAGACTGGGTTTTTTGGTTCAAATAAAGATATGTCGTTTCCTGTGAATAGTTACTTCTCCAGTACTGGTAAAGGTAATGCTTTCCAGTATTTGGGGAATAACTATCAAGGTTCTGAAGTTTGGAAATATAAATATTTTGTTTCTAATCCGATAGATCAAATGTATAAAAAGCATATTCAAACTCATGCTACACACTTTTTAAGACAACCAACATACTATAAGGGGCTATTCGACATATTGAATTAATAGTATAAAAATGAGCAAATCATGGTATGAAATTAATAATATAGAAGATTTTGTAAATAGTGCTAGAAAACTAGTATTTCGTTTTTTTGGAGAGGAAAATACTGATGTTAAACCAGCTCACCTATTAGATTCTACATTATACAATATATCTAACGAAGAATTAGAAGAAATGGAACAAGCATTACCATACAATGAATCATTACTAATAGTACAGGAACACACAAAACAAAAACGCAAACCAAATGAAATGGTTAAATACTATATTAATGATGAAATCTTGTATACTATAATTGAGGCATTAAATTCTAGAATGGTTAGCAACATCTTGCATCATCTGGTCAACAAGGGTATACTGGAGAGTGGGTATGATGCCGAGGTTGGCGATTTTATTTTTTGGTTAAAGGAACAAAATGACAAAACAGAAAAGCCTGAAACCGATTAGTCTAGATGCACAGTTTAAATATAAATGCACTAACACAGAGTGCGAAGCAGAGCATTGGCTCTTCTTGAATCAAGTACAGGTTAAGAACTTTAAATGGGTATGCGATTGTGGTAATATATATAGAATACGTCGTATAGAAAATATTAAATCTATTTACGCTAAAAAAAGCCAACCAATTGCCATACCGACAACAGAAAAACAATCAGATTCTAGTCCACAATACTTAAATAGGGCATACAAAATATTAGAACATTATGGCTTCTCAAAACAAGAAGCAGTTGATCTTATAAACAAGGTTCATAACATAACGGAATGTAATGATCCTGTAATTTTGGTAAAAGACGCAATGAAAATTTTTGGAGGAATGTAAATCATGGCTAATATTTCACGACCAACCACTTTTGATGAAATTATCGGACAAAAAGACGTTATCGATAGGCTGCGAATTTCAGCCACAGGCTGTAAAATGTCTGGTGGTGTATTGCCGCATGTTTTAATTGATGGGCCTCCTGGGCTTGGTAAAACAACCATAGCCAGTGCTATAGCGAATGAAATGGGTGTTGATCTGCGAACGCTCAATGCTGCAAACATTCGTAATGTAAAAAGTATTCTACCATATATTATGGGTGTTACTGCACGGTCGGTATTGTTTATTGATGAAATTCATAGACTTCCAAAAATTGTTGAAGAATTTCTATATCCGATTATGGAAGACTTTGTTCTGCATATTACTATGGAAGATGAACCAGAACATATTGATCTACCAATGTTTACGCTCATTGGCGCAACAACAAGCGGTGGTAGTTTAAGTCAGCCATTTTATGATCGTTTTACAATTAAGGAGCATTTGTCTTTTTATAGTGATGATGATCTAGCTAAAGTAGCAAGATTGATCGCCACTAAGCTAGGTATTGATATTACAGACGATGATCTGTTGGAGATTGCTAAAAGAAGCAAAGGCACACCAAGAATCTTAAATGCTAGACTGGCCTGGTACAAAAACTATATGGCTTGTCATACGGCAGATGCTACTGTTGATGAGATTTTTACGATCCAAGGTATCGACGGTAAGGGTCTTGATCTATATGATAGAATGTATATTGATGCACTAAAGCGGAGCAAGGGCAATCCTTTGGGTCTAAAGTCTATTTCGGCAATGACCGGGATTGCTTTAGACACTATTGAAAATAGTATTGAGCCATTTCTAGTGCGTAAAGGGTATGTTGTAAGAACCCAAAAGGGCAGGGTTATAGGCTCTATCTAGACCATTTCTTTCTTCATTACACGACATTTATTTAAGCTAAGGAGCGAGTAATCGCTCCTTTTTTCTTTTAGTCTATGGTGTAAATCTGGTAGGAGGCTGTAGGCTTATGTCTGAAATGATATATATTTTGATCATAATTTTGACCGTATTAAATATTATTAGTTGTGGTATTGGCTATATCATTGGCAGACTGCATACTAGTAATAGTCAGACTATTTTTGGGGCCCAGTCAGTTATTAAAAATAATAAGAACCATACTAATAATGAACAACCACAAAATAAAATTATTATAGACGATAGAAAATTTGTTACGGATATTAACACAGATGGGATCGAAAAAAAATACCAAGAATTTGGAAAAGTTCAGCAAACAGATGAGAATATTTCTTTGTCTGTTAATAAATTACAAAATTTAAAGAGGTAAATTATGGCAAAGGGTCTTGACGTAGGAACAAGCTTTATAGTATTATCAGAAGACAATAATGATAAAGTGCAATATAAAGATTTCAGAGACGCTTTTTATATTATTAAGCCCTCAACACCAGTTGCAACAAAGATGATAGAAAAAGGATTGACTGGTAAAACTTTTATAAAAGACACAGACGGTTCATTTATTATTTTAGGTCAAGACGCCATAGAAAAAGCCATCGAAAGAAATGACACGGCAAAAAGACCAATGTTTAAGGGCGTAGTTTCTGCCAAAGAAAAAGATGCAAAAAGAGTGCTCGCTTTTATTTTAAAGGAAGTAGTCGGACAAGCATCTGAGCCTAATGAAAAAATAGTATTCTGCGTACCTGCACAACCAGTAGACCAAGAAGATGAAGACTTTGATGTCAGCTATCATGAAGATGTTGTAAAAACCATTTTAAATAGTTGTGGGTATTCTGCTAGGTCTGTTAATGAAGCAGAGGCTCTGTGTTATGCTGAATTAGATGATAACGATTATACTGGCATAGGCATCAGTTGTGGGGCGGGAATGACTAATGTGTGCGTTATGTTAAACGGTGAGCCAACTGTTGTATTTTCAACAACTAAATCTGGAGACTGGGTTGATAGAATGAGTGCAGTTGCTACAGGAGAGCCGGACAGTGTTGTACAAGCAGAAAAAGAGGGCGGAAACTTTTCTGTGGGTGAACATAATGACAACCCTATATTAGCAGCAGTTGCTTCTTATTATGATAGATTAATAGACTATACTACTAAACAGTTATCATCAGCATTAAGTAATCATAAGTCTCTTCCCAAATTTAAAGAACCATTGACGATTGTTGTGGCGGGAGGAACATCTCAAGCCAAAGGATATATTGAATATTTTAAACAAAAATTAATTGATAATGAGTTTCCATTACCAATTAAAGAATTTAAACATGCTGCGGATCCATTGCACGCTGTATCTAAAGGATGTCTTATTGCCGCTAAAGTGCTTTAAGTTAGAACAGATTATAATATGTCAAAGATAATACCTCCATCTCCAACACCCACAAGAACACCAAGTCCTACGCCTAAACCGCCTAAAATTAGGTCGGATGAAACATGTATTATAATTGATCGTTCTTTGGTCACTCCTACACCAACTAGAACTTTAACCAAAACGCCTACACCTACTAAAACTCCTAAAAAAACACCTACACCTACTCCTACAATCACTCCATCAATAACTCCGACTATAACTAAAACCCCTACAAAAACCCCTACAAGAACACCAACTAGAACACCTACAAAAACACAAACCCCAACAGTAACTAGAACTCCTACTGTCACACCGACCATAACTAGTACTCCTACTGTCACTCCAACAATGACAGTTACTAGTACAAGAACACCAACTCCAACACCAAGCATAACTGCTACTAAGACTCAAACACCAACTGTAACTCCTACACAAACAAAAACACCAACAGTAACACCAACTATTACTGTTACTCCAACAAATACTATCACCCCAACCAAAACATCCACACCAACAACCACTCCGACAAATACAATAACTCCAACAGCAACGCCAACAGCAACTATAACACCTACCCCGTCGAGACAAACTTGTTGTGAATGGGATGGTAATACATTTATTCAGTTTGGAGAAACCTGTAATAATTTAATATTACCAGTGCAGTATACAAAGACGGGACCATCTACATGGACTGCAAACGGGACATTAAATTGTGGAGACACTTTTACGTCTACAATAACTTGTAATCCAGATATTAGATACGCTGGAGCAAACTCGTGTATCAATAAGTGGTCTTTTTCACTCACAATGTCATGCGCTACTGGCTTAATAATTACAGGGGTTAGAGAAGTATGTCAGTGTAATGCTCCTCCTATTTGGAGTTTTATTGCAGATTTTTCTAATTGTAGTTGCTGTACTCCAACACCAACATCTAGTCCAACACCCACAGTAACTAAAACCCAAACTCCTAAACCAACACCAACTGCCACTAGTACTCCAACACCATCTATTTCGCCCAGAACATGTTGTGATTGGAATGGTTTGACTACATTTGTATTAAACTGTAGTAATATGAGTAGAACGATAACATTAGATTTATTCTTCACTAAAGTCATGCCTAATTATTGGACTAGTAGTGGAACATTATCATGTGGCGACACATATTTTATGGCAGTAACATGTGATCCCAGCGTACCATATACGGGATCATCATCATGCGCTAATAAATGGACAGCTACCGCCAATATATCTTGTGTTAATGGTCTAAATATTTCAGGAACATCTACTGCTTGTCAGTGTGATGTGCCTCCAGTATGGGTATTTGATGGAGATACCAATAATTGTAATTGTTGCACACCGTCACCTTCAAGCACACCAACACCAACACCGTCTGTGAATTGTCAGTTATCTCCTCCTACTATTGTAGAATCTGGTTGTGCGTGTTTTGATGATGGGGTGGCTGGCGCAAATGATACATTAGTCTCTTTGAATTGGTCATGGTCAGGATTATCTTCTCCAAATAATCAAAGCTGCGCTACAGGCTATATGATTCAAGCGGTAGACCATAATGGACAATTATTAGATCAGGTTTGTATATTCAATACTCTTATTAATTCATACAATTTTTCTTTAACAAGTCTATTGGGACCTAGACCAGACAATATAGCAGCCTCTCAAGAATGTTCCAACGGCTATGTTAAATTTAGAATCAAAACTATTTCTTTAAACTATTGCCAAGAGTCTGCATTAGATAGTGCTTGGTCTAGTTTTACGGAGGAGTACTGCTGGGAGTCGTGTAATGAAATTATAATTTGTGATGGATTTATTGACGGCGCTCTTATTAATAATGGTATAATTGTAGAATTGCAGGTAGAGAAGAATAGCGAATGTTGTTGTTCTATTGAATATTCATTAAATAATAGTAATTCATGGAACCCACTACCAGTATCTGCTATAGATTGCGACACAGTTAATCCGGGATATTCATATTCTATTAATTCAACGTGTTTTGGAGATATAATACCATGACAACTCCCCTAATTAATTGCGACAAAAAAATAATTAAATTATATGTTCCTGGTAGTATATTGTCTCCAGGAGGATCTAGGGCTTCTAGTATTCAGTTGCGTATTGGAGGCAGCGGCTGTTGTGACAAATCTAATATCATAGATATTCCATTACCGCCCCCACCCCCACCACCTCCTACGCCAGTGCCAGATATTTGTTTAGGGGAAGGTGTTGATCTGTATGGATACACCGCAATTGTATCATATGATCCGGTCAATTGTTCTGCTGGTCACTCATGTAATAGGGCTATTTTTAATTTTTATATTGACAACAATTTGATAGGCGAAGCAAATTTAAATAATTTTCCTGATGGGAGGTATAGAGAAACAGTATTTACAATTAATGAACATATTCTTAGCAGTCAGTCTACTACATTACGACTAGAATGTAATTTATCAGATTGCCATAACGGCATCGGAAGAGTTACGATCAAAGATCCAGCTAATAATATAGTGTTAGCCCTTTGTATGCCTAACGATATTGTCGTTGGTGGTTTTATATGTCCTTCTCCCAAAGTTTTAGGACCTACTCATAATAGTTCAGCCAATGCACTAAATACAAATATACAAGTAAATGCTGGATCTCTATTAACAATATCGGCTGATGGCAATATTAATGTAGGATGGTCAGATCATCCTGGAGCATATGGTCCTGATGGAATACCAGGAACAGGCAATGATCCACTTTCTGGATTTCCTTATGTTAGTTTGCTTGGCCGTATTGGTGAATCTGGTACGGTATTTTTTGTTGGATCATCTTATAGTGCTATAGCAAACGAAACAGGCAAACTATATTTATTCTTTTATGATCCGCAGCCTCAAGATAATACTGGACATTTTAATGTTTGTGTTTGTATTGATGATGAGGGTTCAACCAATTTGGTTTTAAATGGAGATTTTGAGTCTGGAACGCCAGGATCTGCTCCAGATGTTGGAACATCCCCAGTTGGGGCATTAGATTATTGGACTATATCTAATGTGGATATTCATTCACTTTCACAATATGATGATACTCAGCCTGTTAATAAATGGATAGATTTGAATGCTTTAAGTGCAGGATATATTCAACAAAGTATTAATACAATTATTGGAAGCACATATTCAGTAACTTTTAATTTGGCTGCACATAATATTACAGAAAAAAATATCGTAAAAACATGCAGATTATCGATTATTGGTTCGTCAACAATTACAAAAGATTATTCTTTCGATCCATCGTCTACTACATTTGGAACATATGAGTCTATGGGCTGGGTTACTAAAACTCTTGTTTTTACAGCAGATAGTACGATTACACTTGTAAAATTTGAAAGCACCTGTACGGATTGTGGCGTTGTTGGGGCGGCTATAGATAATGTGGTTGTAAAATTATGTAATAATAATGCTACTGCAATTTCGCCATCACCAACACCTACACCAACTCCCACGCCAACACCTATCCCTTCAATCATTTGAAATTTATAAATAAAAGGTATTATAATGACTATAATTAATATTAATTGCTGTCCAGTACCTACTCAAAAACCCCTTACTAGTGTGACCCCAACACCAACAGTTACTCCAACTGTTACTATAACACCAAGCAGAACCATACTGAGCGGAGGCGGCGGAGGGGGTGGTTAAGGTCATATGTGGCAAATATTATCTGATAGATCATCTCAATGGTCATCGTGTAGAAAAAAACATCTTGAACAACAACCACTGTGCGCTGCGTGCGGAACGTCACAAAAACTAGAGGTTCATCATATAGAGCCGTTTCATATAAATCCAGAAAGAGAATTAGATCCCGCAAATTTAATTACTTTGTGTACCAAGTGTCATTTAGTATTTGGTCACTTGATGGACTATACTAGTTGGAATACAACAGTTGTTGATGATGCAAGGGTGTATTATACTAAGGTACGAAATAGACCATATAACTTAAAAGTTCAAAATGATACAAAAAGTAGTTATATTTATAGCGTTGTCGTTGGCTTGTGTCGTAGGTTTTTCGGGCACGATAGACCCCAATACCCCAGACTCTAAGCATATAGAGTACGGATCAAAATTTGTATATATTGCTAAAGTGCATGGTACCACTCCTGATACCAAGCCTTATTTTGGTTCTGGAATAGCACACCAATCTAATGTTATAATAACAGCCGCGCATATTGTGCAAGATGTGGGAACCTGTAGAGCGACTATCAATAGCAAAACAATTAATGTATCAAAAATCATAGTCCATCCTAATTATAAAATGGACCAATTTGGATATTATGATATTGCTATATGCATTTTAGAAGACGATATAGGTTTGGAATGGTATCCTGAATTATATACCAATAAAAACGAGGTAGGAAAAATATGTTCCATAGCTGGATATGGCGCTACTGGAAATTTTTTGGTGGGCGTTAATAAACTGGACGATAAACTAAGAGCCGGTTCTAATACTATAGACTCTATAGATAGGGGATTGTTGGTGTGTTCCCCTTCTAGAACAAACAGAACAGAATTAGAATATTGTATTGCTAGTGGTGATAGCGGGGGCGGCTTATTTATCGGAAATAAACTAGCAGGCATAAACTCTTGTGTTATACATGACAAGGGGATGATAAAATCGGCCTATGGAACATTTAGTGGCCATACCAGAATTAGTGATCATGTTGAATGGATTACAAACACCATTTCTACTATCAAGGAATCAAAATGATAAGAAAAAGATTTAATAAAGACAATATTAGCTTATTACCATATATTAAAGAAGATGTATATGGTTTATCTGTTGACGATTCTCAATCAGAAGGATGGGAATTAAAGAAATTTAATATTCCAAAATTATGGAGTAAAAGTAAGGGTGATGGGGTTATCGTGGCAGTAATAGACACTGGCTGCGACCTTAAGCACAAAGACTTGGTAGATAATTTATTACCCGGTAAAAACTTTGTTAATAGTGGAAGAGACCCAATAGACGGTGCGGGTCACGGTACTCACGTATCATCCACAATAGCAGCATCAGATAATGGATTCGGAATGGTTGGTGTGGCACCCGCTGCAAAAATCGTACCAGTAAAAGCTCTGGGAGATGATGGATCTGGATCTATGAGTGCCGTAGCTGATGCAATTTATTGGGCGGCTGACTATGATGGAGTAAATTTTATTACTATGAGTTTAGGTTCTCCAAATCCAGCCAAGTCTATAGAAAACGCAATTAGCTATGCTAATAGTAAAGGTTGTATAGTTTTTTGTGCGGCTGGGAACAGTGGAGAAAACTCTGAGATAATGTACCCTGCTAAATATAAAAATACTATATCTATTGGGGCTATAGACGAAAATTTAAATCGCACATCTTTTACTTGCAGTGGTGAAGATCTGGACTTTCTGGCTCCGGGTCATGATATTATCGGATGTGTGCCAGGAAATAGATATGCAAGCATGAGCGGCACAAGTATGAGCAATCCGTTTGCTGTTGGTTGTGCTGCATTATTACTAAGTTATAATCTTAAACACAAAAAATATAAACTAAATACATTTGAAGACTATATTGATGCTTTCAAGCAAAATACTATATCTCTAAAAGATTCTAGATATAAAGGAATTAGAAAATTTGAGGGCTATGGTATTATCAATCCCGTATTCTAAAATGATGACTCTCTATTAAAAATACGATTAAGTTCCGGAATAGTTAGTTGCTTAGATCTTTTTAGATCTTTGATCTCTTGTTTCTGCAACTCTTCTAATTGTCGATAATACATATTAAATTGTCTGCGTCTAAAATATACTTCAACTTGTGTCACGCTATTTTGAAGATGCTGTTGGTATCCATTTTGATAGTCAGAGTAATAATTATAGTCCACAGGCACTGGAACAGGAATCGGGAGTCCTCCTCCGCCAAACTGGTTCATAAAATTTGTCATGGTATTAGTTAGTCTGGCATTTTCTGGATTAGGCCACTGCTGGGCATTAGCAGAATTTTTACAAACAAATAATCCCAATACTAGTATTACGGCTACATACTTCATGATATTATCTTTCTAGATAACCAAGCTTATAAAATTTTTGTATATTATCATCTGATCTCTTTTGTGCTTCATCACAATTTCTAAATACATGGCAACCACCCTGTTGTGTAGGAACATGACCAATCACAGGAAAAGACTCTACTCTAGGATTATAGTCCGTATCTCCTGAGTAAGCAAGAACTATTTTTGGAATATTCTTATATCCCATGTAAGCAGATAATGTCTCGTCATCTCTCCAAGACTTGTCCATAAACTGACTCTTAAGTTCTTCTGTGTCGAAAAATTTTCTTAAATACGATACTGTTTTGTATCCTTCTAAAATTTTAACTCTTGTGTCCTTTTGTATAGTTGTACAGAAATGGCACGATCCGTCTATTGAGGATAATCCAGCAAAACCCAAAGCGGCTTCAGGATATCTAGATCTGGCTTCTACATGGGAGGATATCATACCGTCCATATAATACAAATCATCGTCGGCAACAATAATCATGGTTTCTAGATCAGTAACCCTCTCTAGGGTTGGGAATATTTTAGTAATGGGACCATAGTCATCGGTTCTAAAAACTTTTAGATGATTATATTTTTTAGCATACTCATCGATCCATTCGGGTAAAATAATTGGGTTATTACGATAATATAGTGGAATATTAAAGTGGACCTCATACGACTGATAAGACTGTTCCAATAATGTGGTTATGGCTAATCTGGCTGAACAAGAACCATGATGCTCTAGTAGTCTATTGGGTACGGTTGTTAAAGTTACAATAATATTCATGTTGGAAACCTATTGATAAAAAGAGTTTGTCTGCCATTAAACAATAAATAATAATTTTGTTCAATTAAAAATGGAGATAACAGCTGGTCTTTCCCCCCCTCTTTAGTAAGATAATCTGTATCATCTATAAGAATTAAATGAATATTAGATAATTTATTTTTAGCTGCTTGGAAAGCCTCCAAATGCTTTTCTGCATAATTCATAGTTCCTTTATCCCATCCGTCTAGATATAATACATCTATTTTATCTGAAAAATTATTCAAAAACGATATACCGTCCTCTGGAATATGTAATTTTAGATTTGATGGTTGTGGTTGGTTTAAATTTCCGTATGACCACTGCACACCATTTAAACAGTTGGTGTCTATGTCCACCGTATGAGTTATAAAGCCTGCCCTAGCCCAAAAATAAGTAGCATGACCATCGCAGCAACAAGGTGGCGAAATATATGGGTCTGAATTAGTATCATCAAAATAATCAACGCATGGTTGAGTTACAGCAAATCTAGTTGAGCCTATTTCGACTACTGTTGTCATATTTAATAATTTAGCTATATTTATTGCTGTTCTTATGTATGGAGCTGGCTTAGATCGTCTAGTATCATAGTCTTCTCCAGTTAAGTTATCATAAGTCCAATATTTTTTATTAATTTTAAAATTGTATAAAATACTATTAAGTAATATTAAGCTTGAATTGGGCATAAAAATACACTACTCCAGTTGATATCTGCAATATTAATTGGCTCATATAAATTGATACTAGTAAAATTGTTTAATATAGCCTGAGCCTCGTCTTGTGTCATGTCGTTATGATAATTGTTTTCAAAACAAATTATAGGTTTAGATTCTAATTTAGAGAGTACATTTGTCATTGATTTCAATATGTGGTAGTCACGATTTTCTGTGTCTATTTTAATGAGATCTAATTTATAAATATTATTAAAATATATATAGTCATTAAAGAAATTTTCAGCTGATAATTGTGTTTTATTATTATTATCTGATAAGTAAGATTTAGATAATCCTAAATTAATATTATTGTCTAATTGTGTATAAAAACTAAAATCAATATCTGCTAGACTAACCATACTATCGTGATCAGATAGTACAAAATTATATATAGAAAAATTAGTATCTCTAAATTTATGCAACAAATACTTGTGGAGTTCTGTTGAGGGTTCGACCATTATAGCATAATCAACGGTAAAATGCTGAGATAAAACATTCCAATATCTTCCACAATTGGCTCCAATATCCAAATATCTGATGTTAGTCGTGCTTCTCTTTTTAAAGTAATTTATAAGATAATTTAATTCAGACATAATATGAGACTGTACTAAATTATCATCCCAATGTTTAATAATATCAAATGTATTCATGGTAATTAATCTTATTTTTTAACGGATTAAAACAATAGTGTTCATGGCAACCAGCTATCCATATCCCATAATCAATATCTTTATGAATAATATTAGAATAGCCGGGTTTTTGATTAAAAATTAAACAGTTGCTAACTGAAGTAACTAGATTATTGGTGACAAATGCTTTATTATTTATATTGTTGATAATTTGATGATCTGTTTTAATTTTAAGTTGTGATAAGAAAAAGTCTATAGGATATCTATAAGACAGGTGACCATGCTCGTTATATTTAAAGTTTTCAACACAGAACTTTGCCAACGACAAAGAACTGATATACGCATGGGCTGTTAAAGTTTTATTAGAAAAAGATATATAGTCATCATAATAATCTACATCTTGTTCCACTCTGGAGCCAAGCCATAGCAAATCGGGTTTCAGATGATGAAAGCTATCAATACAATTATGAGCATACTTAATTTGTTTATCTATTTTTGTAATCTTATTAAGCGTGCTATAAGTATAAGATGTATGTATATCATCTTCTAATATTAATAAATAATCAATATTATTTTCTATTTGTATTTTAAACAAATCTAGATGACTTTGAGTACATCCATACGCTTGCCAGTCTGGATCCGATAAGGTTGTAGCATTATAGAATTCAAATCCACTAATACCAGATTGTTCTAGTTCCTTAATGGCTGATGCTTTTCTGTCTGGTCTTGAAGCTAAATTAATAACAAAACCAGCCGAGCACAGAGGCTTGTTATGCCATAGTATCATAGTCTATTATAGGCCACCAATAATTGGATCAGCCCATCCTTTACTAATACTATGTGGCCAAACAATCCAGCTAGATGGCTTAATTTCTGTTTGAAATTCTCTCCATACTTTACAATAACCATCGGGATCATTCTTCATTCGCAATATTTCATCTTTATCAGCATCTTGCCGATAAATATCTACTCCGTTTTGATCTTTAAAAGCAACGGCCCAAAAATCATAATCATTTTCTGGAACTTGTCCGTACTGAATATCTATACAATGTTTGAAAATTTTCATTAATTTTTTATCAAATTCTTCGTCTGATAAATTTGAGGTTTCTGGATCTGGGGGAGCTTTATGTTCCTGAACTCTTTTTTGGATTGCTCTTTTTCCAAAGGATAAGCCGCTATATTTTTCATAGTCTCTTAAAGTTCTCACTGAACCGAATCCATATTTTCCAAAATCTATATCTCTTTTTTCTCCATCCATTTCAAACAATTTACGATTTTTAAGATGACAAAGATTATTTTTCTCAAACCATTTCTTATCATCATCCCATTGTTTTGTTCTACCTTTTCGCGTATATTCGTGCCAACACACCACTTTATGAGGATGAAAAAGATCATATCCATGAGTATATGCTCTAGCAGCTATGCTTATTTCCTCTCCATGAAAGTAATATTCTGGATCATGTGGAACTTCTGTACAAAAAGCGCCAACACTAAAGGCAAAATGGGCACTATAAAATCTAGCTGGTAGAGGTTGCGTTTTATCATCCCACTCATCAAATGATGCAGGAAGAAAGAAAACCGCTCCTTCTGGTATGAACCTATCAAAGTTCATTTTCCATGGTTCTTGTACCCTGCTTGCTGGGTCATTATCTGGATCAAAACTTGGTATATAGGCTGTGATTAATGGTTTTTGGTGACCCTTATTTTGTAGATATTTTAGCATATCTATAAGTGTGGCATCCCAATTTTGTACAAACCTATGATGGCTGTCTAATTGTAATGTATATGTTTCATTATTGTATAAAGACTGAACTAAATTTCTAGCCCAACATACTCCTTGGCTAGTTTTATAATCTATATCAATAATTTTAACTCTTGGATCATCACGAAACTCTTCAAGTGTGTCCCACTCATCGGAAGAACAATGTTGCCAGCATATGCCCACGGTAATATTTTGTGGATATTTGGCTTTGTTAAATAAATCCCTTAGAGTCGGTAATAGTTGAGGGTCTCTATAAGCCGCTATTTGCACAAATATAGTTTCTTGGTTATTTAATTTGGACTTCGGTTTGATAACCTTAGTTTTCTTTACGTTCTGTCGCTTCATAAAAATGTACTCTATTATGTGTAATTGGACTAGCTAGTAATATAGCGGGCTTAACAACACCATTAACTGTTAGGGTATATATGTGACTCATCCAAGTTTGTTCAAATGGTCTATCCCATTTAGTGTCTAAAAACAGCTTTTGATTACCTTCTTGATCTATAATATGGGGCCAGTTAGAATAGTAAATCTCTCCTTCAGCATATGGAAGACCATTATAAGATTTTATCACTGTGAACTTGGTTAGAGGTCTTTTAGTCGTTCCACCAAAATATTTAACCCTCAAATCAGATGGAACATTATGCCAACTCCACTGTTCTCCGTTGTGTCCATAAAACTCACTAAAGCTAAATTTAAGAAAATCATATTCTTCATTATCCATTATACGAATTAAAGAGTGCAGTAGATTTTGGGCTGGTTTGCAGAAACCAAAATCACATTTAGCCCTAGAATAATCCAGCAACATATCGTCTTCAAAAAATATCATATATTTGGAACCCAAATCGGCGAAATGCTCGGCTGCAAATTGTCTTGCCCTACATACTCCAAGATTTCCCTTTTTTATATGTTCTGCAAATGAATATTTTGAGCATATAGCGTCGTATTGCGGAAATAATTCATTATTTGTTGTATTGTTAATTAATATCTTTTTAGTTTGGGCAATAAATGAATTGTCATATTTTTCAAAACTATCCAAAACCATTTGCAATTGTTCTGGTGAATTAAAAGCATTAATGTAGAGCACAGTATCGCTATTGGTATGCTTTTTTCTAGGATTACTTTGCTGAGCCTGCTCTATTGTTGTTTCACGATTTTTGACTTTTTCAAAAAATGTAGAAATTAACCCATCACCATTAATGCTTTCGTATTGATATACTTCTGGTTGTAAATAGGTCATAATAGTAAAAATACTTTCTTCAGTACCCATTAGTCCATTAGATAGGGTATCCGCTAAAAGAGAGTAGTATAAATTATTGGCTTCAGAAATATAATCTATATGCCCACCGAAAAACCCACCGCGAGCAACCCGATTAACATTATCATTTTTCGAATATTCTCTCATTTTAGAGATATCGAATCCATGTATCTCGCTATTAGTTTCATATGGGAAACATATAAATAGAAACTTTTTAGTTAAATTTTGTATTTTTTCTATTACGTTGTCATGGCTAAAATATCCAGGGTGAACAGTATTGCATATTCCACCATCTAGCCAATACATATATTCACTATTAAATGGATTGAATATTTTCGCATTATGCAGAAGGAACATTTTACTCATTACCATCGGATTGTAAAGTGGTAATTTAGCTTGCGTACTATCCTTTAACCATCCAGCTTGAGACAACCACTGCTCATTTGTTCTTATTTTTTCTATTTGTGGCCTGAATGGGAAAAAATTGTTATCAAAATTATCTGCTGAATGATGATAAACAACAGTATTAGTTGGAGATCTATATTTCCAGACTATATCTTCATGCTTCGGGTCTATAAATACTATTAGCTGAACATCTTTTAAAGATTGTAGCAGTTGTGAGAACTTATCTTTGTAGTGTTCGAAAGACCTACTCCAGCCCTCACCTAGAGAATCTCTACCAAGATCCCATATTCCAGTAACGATAGTTGTTTTAAGCATGTGGTAGAGAGGAGGTGTAAGTAAGAATAATAGATATTGTCCACCGGCCTGCATAATATTAATCCAGTCTGGAGGGTTGGTCAAGTTGCGTACCATGCTAAAAAAAGAGTTGACACGTCCACTTGGTGCATTACTATACCATCAGATACTTTTGGCGACTATCACTTAAATGAAACACAACAACGAATTTTTCGATAACGACAGAAAAAGCTCTAAGAGAGAAAAAAATAAGAATAAGCGTAACAAAAAAAGTTACGAGGATTCCGATTTTTCTGCAAAAGATATTAATAATCAAATCAAAAGAAAAAAAGCGAACTACCAAGACGAAGAGTGGGAAGACTGGGATAGATATTACAATCATTGATTAATATGAAATATATAGAAGAATTATTAATTGGTGATTGTTATCAATATAATGGTAAACAATACATAGTCACCACAGACTATAAGCAGAATGGTTCTCGCTTATGTGTCTCGTTAATAGACGGCACTACTCATTGGGTGGCTCCGGATACGATGATAGACCCTATAGATATTTTTACCGTAGATAAAGAATCTAATATTGTTGCCATAAAAGAAAGAAAAAAAGATGTGGTTAATTAGACTAAAAACATTTATTAAGTCTTTATTATTTCATATTTATGGTGGTTTTCCTAAAAGCACCAAACAGGAAATTCTTTATAGACACAATATATGCTTAGGTTGCGAAGAATTTAATAAAATTAAAAGTCAATGTAATATTTGTGGGTGTTTTATCAGTCAACAAAAAAAGTTTTTAAATAAATTAGCCTGGGCCGATCAAGAGTGTCCTATGGGCAAATGGCCAAAAATTCAAAGGTAATATAATGTCAACCAAAATTAATAAAACCTTACCCAATTATATTTCTTCAAATCACAACTTATTTGATGTTATTAGAGACCGCGTAACCTGCGGAAATAATGGCTGTACAGTCTTTGTGCCGCATGTATGTAACAATATAGACTTATTTGGTGCAGGATTTGCAGCTCAAATCGCCGAAAAATACCCAACAGTCAAGCAAGACTATCATTTACTTGGTAAGCATTTTCTAAAAAATAATTTGGGCTATAGTCAAATACTAAAAGTATATGAAGACAATAAATTTAGACATAAGTTATTTTTTGTTAATATGATAGCCCAAAATGGTATTAAGAGTCAAAATAACATGAGACCTTTAAACTATCTAGCTCTAGTTAAGTCTATGAATTCGTTATCTCAGTATATAGCTACTAAAACCGGTTATGTAAATAAAACAGAGAAAATTGAAATACATTGTCCAAAATTTGGTAGCGGACTAGCTGGTGGTAATTGGCCATTCGTGTCTGATCTCATTAATGACATATGGGGACAGTTCAACGTCATAGTATATAATTATCCACCTAAACATAGAGAATAATATGGGATGCCCCTCAGCAATAGTCTACTTGCTTAATAATAATAGCAAAGATATTCTTAATTTTAGAAAATCTATTCCATTATTAATAAATAATTATTATCTTAAACATTCATGTGATATTATTTGTTTCTATGAGCCAGATTTTCCCTTTTCAGAATTAGCTTTATTAAAGAATAGTTTACAAAATATTTCTATATATTTTGAGCCAATTACTTTTAGTACTCCAAATTATTCATCAGAAATAATTGCACAAATCCCAGAGTATTTTCCCCACCCAGACTTCCCAGCGGCTCAAGGGTTTTCTCTTGGCTATAGGCATATGTGTAGATTTTTTGCTGGAGAAATTTTTAAGCAATCAAGACTTATGCAATATAGATACATATGGAGACTAGATACAGATTCATTTATATTAGACGAAATACCATATAATGTTTTTGATAGAATGAACAATGAAAAAGCTATATATGGTTATATTAATATTCAACATGATCATCCTGGGGTAGTCTGTAATCTCTGGGAACTAAGTGAACAGTATTTTAAAAATATTCATAAAGACGACATATTTAAATCTCAAAACCTACAATTTCATAAAAACAGAGTTTTTTATACTAATTTTGAAATTTTTGATATGGATTGGTTTAGAGGAGAAGATTATCAAAACTTTTATAATTTTATTGATAATTCTGGTGGCATATATATGTATCGATGGGGCGATGCCAGTATTCGTTATATAGGATTAAATTCTTTATTGTCTTCTAGTAATCTGTATTTTTTTAATGATATCAAATACTTTCATCAAAAGCTATATCTCAACAACCGAATAACGGATACGTTTTAAATGGCTACAGATTTAATTTTGGTTCATAGTGGATCACAGTTTCCTTTCCATATAAACGACTGTATAGCCCTAGCCCACAGAGAAGGCTTTCGTGTTCATCTGATCTTAGAAACAAAGTTTCATCATCTAATACTCAGTCCCGACGTAATTTTAATAGATTTAGATTCTATAACAGACGAACGATATGCAACATATAGTATTAATAATTATGATACATCTTTTAGAGATGGATTTTTTCCCAGAACCTCTTCCAGATTTATTTTAATAGATAACTATGCTAGAAAAGAAAAACTGTATTCTTTTTGGCATATAGAAAACGACATCGCCACCCTCTCTAACCTGCAAAATTCTACCGATATATTAGAAAAATCTCAATATGATACGGCAATAGTATTGGATCATTCGTTTAGATGCGTGCCCTCTATCATATGGTATAGAAACACTATTGCTTCGAATAGAATAGCAAATTTTGTTTATACAAATAACAATCTAGACGATATGAGAAATTTGGCATTATATTTTCAGAAACATAGAGATGTTGTTACTAATCTACCTATTATTACATTCGATTTGGTTGATCCTCAATTAAATATCAATTTTGGAAATATGCATCAGGACTTTGCTGGGGTATTCGACGGTGCTGCCATAGGCCAATATTTATATGGAATAGATATTCTAGACTCTACTCAGCCCAATAATACAAAAGGCTTTATTAATGAAACTTGTGTAGTGAATTTTTCACAATTTAATATTCATTTAATTAATAAAAAATTATTTATTCATTATAACAATCAATTTGTACCCATTTACAATGCCCACATACATTCCAAAAATTTTGCAGAGATTCTATGAATTTTATTACTGGGCATTTTTTCAAATCGATCTGTGACTATGTCTTAGATGAACATGGCTTTCGAGAAAACCAATCTGTAAAAAGTAATAATTGTCCAACATTTTTTGTTAAAACAGACTATATTCATTTATTTTTTAATAGTAATCAATTACCTAATTATGAATTTAATTTAATTACTCACAATAGTGATCATGGTATCAACCATAATCATAAACACTATTTAGAGTATTCTTATCTAAAAACGTGGTATGCTCAAAACGTTGACTATGCTCATTCTAAATTAGTTCCCATACCAATAGGTATAGCCAATATCGAATGGCCACACGGTGATGTAGATATATTACAAAACACCTTCAATATTAATTATAATAAAGAGTTTATATTATATGCTAACTTTAATGTACACACAAATCTAAAACAGCGAAGTTTGTGTTTACAAAATATAGATTCACAATATTTTGAAAACAATATATCTTTTCATGAATATACAACAAAACTAGCTAAGACTTATTTTAATGTATGTCCACTCGGGAACGGAATAGACTCCCATAGAATTTGGGAATCCTTATATTTAAAAGCAATACCGATTGCAGAAAACACATATAATATTAGATATCTCAAAGAGAAACACCAATTACCTATTTATACTATAGAGCATTGGAGTGATATTAAAAATATACACTTCACGCCAGAACTGTATAACTCTTTATGGCATAATTTTGACTCTAATCAATTAGACGCAAACGTATTTAAGGAGACCATAATATAAATCATTTTTATTATGATCGCAATAAATTTCCAGAGAACTGGTTCACGTTTCCTATGCTATACACATCTTTTGTTCATAGACTAAATGATGGCGGATCAATAGTAGAAATAGGCAGTTATAAAGGACAAAGTACAGCATATATGGCAGTAGAGATAGCTAATTCTAATAAAACCATAGAATTCTATGCCATAGATACTTGGGAAGGATCAGCTGAAAACATTGATAAATCATCCCCGCATTTTAACACTAATATTAGTGAGCTATACTCTACTTATCTTAATAATACATCAAGCGTAAGCCAATATATTCGTAATATAAAATCTAACTCAATAGAAGCATCAAAATTATTTGAGAACGAATCTGTTGATATAGTTTTTATAGATGCTTGTCACGAATATAGCTGTGTTCATGAAGATATATTAGCATGGCTACCTAAAGTTAAGAAGGGTGGAATATTGGCTGGACATGACTATAATCACGGATGGCCTGGAGTTAATACTGCTGTTAACGAAATACTAGGTGTTCACAATATTAAAACTCAAGAATATTGTTGGATCTATGAGGTGAAATAATGAAATATCATACAATAATTACTTGTATTAATTTTGTAGATTACCTAGAATTTGTCTACTCCTACAATAAAGATATTATTCATAATTTAAGTATTTTATCATCAACCTCAGATAAAGATACAGAAAAATTTTGTTTAAACAATAATATCTTTTTATACCAAACAGATACATTTTTTAAAAATAACAACCCTCTTAATAGAGCCGCAGCAACCAATGAATTTTTATTAACCCATCCAGAAAGATTTCAAGATGATGATTGGATTTTATTTACAGATGCAGATATTATTTTTACAGATCCTATTAATCGTATAAAGTCTTTGTTAGATGATAAGTTAATTAACGAAAGCAACATAGTCTCTTGTCCGCGTAAAATTTACAATAACCATACGGACTATCCTAATGGGGATAATACCGTAGAAAATATTGGTTTTTTTGGGTATTTTCAATTCTTTCATAAGAATATCATAATGCCCGAATTACAAAACAAAATATATCCTTTGCCAGAGAATATTGATGTTTCACAGCATGATATGATGTTTGTATCAAAATACTGGCAAAATAAACCAAACAAAAAAATTTATCTACCAGATGTATATGCTGTACATTGTGGTTTAATAGGCACCCACTGGCAAGGAAGAAAGCATGACCGATAATTATAAGTGTTCATTATTTTGTTCTCTCTATAAAGGAGAAAAATTTATTGACGGCTACCTATACGATGTTCTCAGACAGTCTATTTTTGAAAATATTGAATTTATTTTTTTAGATTGTAATTCTCCAGAATCAGAACACAGATATATCGAACCATTAGTAAAAAGATATGAGAATATCAAATATTATAGACTAGATTCAGATCCTGGACTGTATGCTGGTTGGAATAAAGCTATTCAATTATGTACAGCTCCTATAATTGGCAACTGGAATATAGATGATCGAAAAAACATACACAGTACAGAAATTTTACTTAAAGCTTTTGAAAGAGATGATTTACTGGATATTGCATATGGAATCACTTATATATCTAATATTGCTAATGAAAAATATGAAGACAATACATATGATTCGATCTATCCTTGTTTGCCACACTCATTTAATAATCTATTCCTAAACAATAGTCCTCACTGTATGCCTCTATGGAAAAAGAATTTGCATGATAGATTTGGTTGGTTCGATGAAAACTATAAGACGGCTTCCGATGGAGATATGTGGTTGCGTTGTGCGGTCGGAGGTGCTAGAATAAAGATGGTCAACCACCCGGTTGGCCTTTACTATCACAATCCTACTGGTAGGTCAACAAATCCAGAGCATCTACAGCAAATGATTGATGAAGTAAATAGTATGAGACAAAAATATATTGGATATTTTAAAAATGGTTGAAATTATATTAATGTTCTTGGCTTTGGCAATTGTATTTGGTATGGTCGATGGTCAATATAGGCTTAGTGATAGGTCTAGTTGTAGTAGGCTATATTCATCAAAAAATTTATTTACTTTTTTATTTACCGATAATTAATTTTACTAAACTTATGAACAGACTCCAAAATCAAAGAGTTTATTTGGCCGGTGCGATGGATAGGGTTGCTGACAGGGGTGCGACTTGGAGAGATAATATTACGCCGTTTTTGGAAGAAATGGGTGTTGTAGTTTTCAATCCTATAACAAAACCCACTAACACAGGGATGGAAGATAGAGATTCTCATGTTGTTAAAACTAAACTAAAGCAAAAAGAACGATATGACGAATTATCAGAAATGATGAAAGTTATTCGTAGGGTGGATTTAAGACTCGTAGACATTAGTGATTTTTTAATAGTTAATCTAAATCTAGATATTCATCCTTGCGGCACATATGAAGAAATTTTTTGGGCTAATCGACAAAAAAAACCAATAATCATTCATATGGAGCAAGGCAAAATCAATGCCCCAGACTGGTTGTTCGGCACCATTCCTCATCAAACCATTTTTTCTTCATGGGGTGATATAAAGGACTATCTGTCTCATATTAATACTTCCGAAAATATAGACACATACAAACGATGGTATTTTTTTTCGGTTTAATATGCCCAAATACTATGTTAAATCTGGTCAGATAAAATATATTATAGATTGTAATGACCCAATATCTGCAATCTTATCCGCTCTTTATCATTTTAAAGGCCGGGGTATGATCACCGGACCCAAAATTTGTGTTAGCGAATGTGGATTTGATAGCCATCAAACATGGAAGTGTTATAATACAGACGAGTTTTTAAAGAAAATATAACTATGCAAAAAATTATTGATGAACTTAAGCTTGATTTTGATGATGTTTTAATAGTACCTCAAAGATCAACACTGACTAGTCGTTCAGAAATTCATTTGGAACGCACATTTAATTTTTATCATTCTCCCAGACAATGGACGGGAATACCCATTATGTGTGCGAATATGAGTTTCTGCTCATTTGGATTAGCTCAAGAACTGGCAAAACTAAAAATGATAGCCTGTTTACACAAGTATCATTCGGTTGATAGTTTGTTGCAGTATTTTACCGACCATCCTAATAATCTTGACTATACTTTTGTCTCTATTGGATACAAGAAAAGCGACCTCAATCACCTGCTAGAACTCAAGGACAAACTTGGAAAACAACCTAATATTTGCATAGATGTTCCTAATGGACACATGGATGTGTTTGTAAAATATTGCAAAAAAGTTAGGGATCAATTCTCTGAGTCTATTATCATAGCTGGTAATGTTACGAATACCTCATCTACTCAGGAATTATTGATATATGGTGGTGTTGATATTGTAAAAACCGGAATAGGAGGAGGGTCAGCTTGTACTACAAGGTTCTTGACAGGCTGCGGAGTGCCTCAATTGTCCTGTTGTTTAGAAAATGCCTATGTAGCCCACGGTCTTCAAAACGGAGCTAAAAAGCTTGGATTAATATGTTCTGATGGAGGACATAGAACTGTTGGAGATGTATGTAAGGCTTTATGTGCTGGTAGTGACTTTGTGATGCTCGGAGGATATTTTGCTGGTAGCGAGCCGTGCGAAGGAGAGTGGGAATTAGGCGGAGATTATTCAACAATAGTTGGAACTGATAAAAAAACCAAGGGCAGATTTACGTATTATGGGATGAGCACGCATCATTCACAAGACACATTTGAAGATGGAACAAAAGACTACAGAGCATCCGAAGGAACAAAAATAACAGTTAATTACAAAGGAACAATCGGTGAAGTTACGCAAGAGTTATTGGGAGGAATCCGCTCATGTTGTTGCTATGTAGGAGCCTCTCATATCAAATACATGGCTAAATGCAGCCAATTCTGTAAAGTCAATAAAATACATAATAACAACAATCCAATTTTAGGTGTTTAATGAATATTAACTTAGCAGCGCCCATAAACAGTACCGGCTACGGTATTGCTTCATTTAATATAATTAAGGCTTTAAACGCATCGGGAAATACAATATCTTATTTTCCTATAGGACAACCTTCAGTCGAGTCTCAATCAGATCATGACTATGTAATACAAATATTAAAGCAAAGATATTTATGTGATATCAATGCGCCCTTTCTTAAAATTTGGCACCAATTTGATTTATTAGAACACGTTGGTCGTGGAAAATATTTTGCTTTTCCTTTTTTTGAATTAGACACTTTTAATGATATAGAAATCAATAGTCTTAGAGTCCCCAATGGAATTTTCGCTACCAGTAAATGGGCAGCAAATATAATATCCAATCACGTTAATACTCCTACATTTGTGGCTCCGCTAGGGGTGGACTTGTCTTTATTCGATCCGGTCAAATATAACAATGTTTCACCATCATCAGATAAATATGTGTTTATCAACATAGGAAAATGGGAAGTTCGTAAAGGTCATGATATTTTATTAGAATTATTTACGAATGCTTTTCCAAATAATAATAATGTAGAATTATGGATTTTAGCTTCAGAAACAACAAATTCCTATTCTTCACCGACAGAAATACAGCAATGGAAAAATATGTATAAACACGATAATATAAAAATATTTTCAGGTTTTAATAATCACGCAGATATTGCAAAATTAATTTCTCAAGCTAATTGTGGAATTTTTCCTTCTAGAGCAGAGGGTTGGAATATGGAGCTATTAGAGTGTATGGCTATGAACAAGCCGGTTATCGCGACTAATTACTCTGCCCATACTGAATTTTGTAATACGGACAACTCATATTTAGTAGATATCCTAAATACTGAAAAGGCTAATGATGGTAAGGCTTTTGTTGGCCAAGGTAATTGGGCTAAAATTGGAGCTTCAGAAAAAGACCAGTTTATAGACCACATGCGATATATGGTCAATAATAACATAGTTAATAATAATGCTGGTGTAAATACAGCTAGACAACTTTCCTGGACTAATACAGCACAAACCATTTTAAATCATATTAACGGTAATTAATTATGCCAATTCCTAAGCCAAATTCAGATGAAAAATCTAAAGATTTTGTTGCTCGTTGCATGAGTAATGAAACAATGCAAAAAGAATATCCAGACTCAGGACAAAGAGTGGCTATCTGTCTTGGTCAAACAAAGTCATCCCTTATAGAGCAGGTCTGTGAAATTTTAAATTACTCTGATGCGACCCAAGATGAAGACGGCGAAGAATTAACAAAATCAAATTTAGTAATACCAAATGATAATGATTATGTAGATATTGCCGAGCTGACAGAGGAATTCGATCTATATGCAATATCATCCGAATATCAAGGTCGTAAAGTAACTTTAAATAAACCCTTTAGAACTCCGGGTGGGCCTAAAAAATTTAGCGTATATGTTAAAAACGAAAAGGGTAATGTTGTAAAAGTTAATTTTGGTGATCCAAACATGAAAATTAAGAAGAATATCCCAGAACGACGAAAAAGTTTTAGAGCCAGACACAACTGCGATAATCCGGGACCAAAGTGGAAAGCAAGATATTGGTCTTGCAGAGCATGGTGATAGGAGTAATTATACGATGTCTTTAAAAAGTTTAGAAGAATTAATTAAGGAACAACAGAACATGAATCATGAAAAAACAAAAGCTGCTGAATATGTAGCAGATGAAACCTTTAAGAATATGGCTCAAGATTCAGTTATTGAATTACTGAAAGAAGCTCTTGTTATTCACTGGGAACAAACACAAATGCTTACTGCAATAGGTGAGCATCTTGATAGGTGGGGCTATAAAAAAATAGCAGATATTATCAAGAAAGATGCAGAAGAAGAGCATGACCATGCCAGAATAGTTTTAAATAGGCTAGAGTTTTTTGACACTACAGTGGTCTACAATGCTCCTCAAGTAGTGTGGCCCAGACATGATATGTTAGGTATATTAAATGCAATATTAGCTTCGGTGGTTAAAGCTGCTGTAAACGAAAGAGCACTCATAACGTCTGCTAGAAATGCTGGAGATGAACTTACGGCTAATATAACGATACCTTTGCTACAGGGGTCTGAGAAAGGCATCATAGAGATGCAAGCATATCTGAAACAAGCAGAACAAATGAGTCTACAAAACTTTTTAAGCATTTTAGTATAAATAAAGAATAAGGAGTTTTACCAATGAGCAGATTTCATGATCTTTTAAATTCACTTAATGAAAGCATTAAAGCAAGCATGGGCTGTGGAGGTAACTGTGGAGAATATGAACACGATATGGAAACAGAGGATTCTTCTACTGAACAGCGCAAAGAAGATTTAGAAGATGAATTAGAACTAGAAATGATTAAGAGAAAGCTCAAAGAACTCCGAAAAACTAAAGCAGAAGACGGAGATTTTCTCGAAGTAGAAGACATGGAAGTCGAAACCATTGAGCAAGAAATGATGGAGTATAAGAAAGACTTTTATGAGATGAGCGTCGGCTCTATCAGAGCCATCATGACTCATGCTCAAGAGATTTTAGCAGCATTGGAAAACCCATCGGTATCAGAGAACTTGACAGAGAGCTGGTTACAGGGTAAAATCGCCATTACTGAGGATTACATGCGTACTATTCACGATTTTGTCATGTTTGTCTCAGACGCTGCCGATACTAAGTCTGCGGAGCGACCTGGATTATGGGAAAATATTCGTAAAAAGAAAGAACGCATGGGCAAGAAATATCGACCAGCAAAACCTGGAGATAAGGACCGTCCAGATTCTGATCAGTGGAAAAAGTTAACTAAGTAATTTTCAAGTTTTAGGATTCTAAAAAGGACACATAATGCAAAGAACATATGACAGTTTGGACTCGTATATAAATTTAGCTAAAAAAACGATTGCGAAATTTGGACCAAGATTTTATAATGGTCTGTCGGCAGAAATGTTAAAAAATACAGATGCGGTATCAGATGTTGCTACCGCTATCATGTATGCAGATTGGCGCTTTGATCCTAATAGGTCTGGTAAAAGCGGACAAAAGAAAACTCTATATTCTTATCGTAATCAATGTGCTATATGGGCTATTAAAACCTATGTAACTAATAAATATAAAAAGCATATTGATACAAATATTAGCTTAAACTTCAGCGAAGATGGTGCTGACTCTTCTTTTTATTCCTCTATACCCGATAATAAGGCAGCAGACCCAGTAGATGTGCTGATTGCTAAGGAAGAATCAGAGTGCTTGAGTACAAACATAGATCAATTGCTGAATAATAGTATCTTGTCCGAAAAACAAAAAATACAAATTAAAATGTATTATCTAGAAAATCATACGTTGTCTTATATTGGTAAAAAGTTTGGAGTGTCTAGAGAAGCTATTCGACAAAACATTAAACGAGCACTGGATATTATTAGATCTTATGATAAATGCACAGCTTAGTCTCATTGTACCAATATTTATACCATCACTTAATACATATCAGATACTTTCAACAATAGACTATGATATCAATTTTCCGTCTATTGAAATATCTGTGAATCAAAACATAGACGAGACTATACCAGTATTACTGAGTAGGTATTTGAAAGAATCTGATGGGGTTACGCCCAAATTAACTGATGTTAAAATAGATGACATATTAACTATTTATTATTTATGTTTTGTTAACTATGAAATAAAAACTATCAACGGAGTGCTAAAAAATATAGATGTCAATACAAACATATTTCCATCGAATGCTAAAAAAATTATTTCGCTCCTCGTCAAATCATAAAGAAGATGGGGAACTATCAATAAATAATAATGTCATAATAAATAATATCCACACTCTTAGCATAGTCCTGCATCCAAATGATAACGTAGATATTATTATGATGCATCCAAATTTAGAGAACTTGTCATTAACAGAAATTGCTTTTGAGGCAGAAAAATTTGCTGAGTTATTAGTTTATATAACCAATCCTTTAGTAGAACCGAAATTATTGACGACTATAACAAATAAAACAAAGAAAAAAGATACGACCACCAAAGAGCATTTATTCTACGATAATGTAATTACCTACTATCGCTTAGTAAAAGCCGAATTCGAAAAAAACCTAGGTGATAATGGTCCCGTAGTCAGGCCAAGAGCAGCGTTTAGTCTGAAATAGCTCTTGTTTATTGGCCAAGTTTTCCTTACTATATTGTGGGTGTATAGTATAGTATATCTGTCTGTTCTTACCTAAGAAATAAGTATCAACTATGACCAACCTTATATCCTGGCAAAAATGGTTCGATCCATTCGGATCTGATGATATTGAAGATGTTGATCATGACCCATATTTGGGAGACTACGAGGACTCGGAATCGGATAAGTCTAAATACAACGATAGTCATGAAGAAACAGATTCAGAGAAAGAAGAATTACATAAAGCACACCGTGTAAGAGTTATAGCCACTCCTATGGGCATGATACCTGTCACAGACAATACCATGAGTGGTAAAATTTTTAATTTTTGGATTGGTCATACTAATTTTGATATCACGCAGAAAGTAGCGGATGTGATTGAGACCACTGACGGTGTTGAAACTTTAGATATTTTTACCAGATATAGATTCCGAATTGCTATAGGTAAAGCATTTGATGATTCGTCTGTTATGAGAGATGTTAATCGCAGAGTATACTCGGAGCTATCTGAATAATGTCCACCAAACCCTTTAATGAATTAGATAGTGAATTGCAGTCAATTCATGGTTACAACATAGATCCTAAAAATAGAGAAATTTATTTACATTCTCATATAGAAGGCATAGAAGAAGGTGGGGTTGACTATAGGTCCGCTGTGAATTTAGAAAAAAATTTAAGATATCTTAATCTTGCATCTAATGAGCCTATATTAATTCATATGCATTTGTGTGGAGGTGACTGGGAGGATTGTTTAGCTATTTATGATACTATAAAACATTCTAGATCTAAAACAGTAGCACTAGCCTATGGAAAAGTACAATCATCAAGCAGCGTAATTTTTCAAGCATTTAAAACCAGAATACTGATGCCAAATGTGAACATGTTAATACATTATGGTTCTATTAGTTTGGATGCAGAGCACAGCAAGGCCGCGTCTAGTAACGTCCAATGGAATGAAAAAGAGAGCGATAAGATGATTGATATTTTTACAGATAGGTGTATGGATAGTATAATTGCTAAAGAAAAAAATTGGAAAAAAATGATGGCCAAAAAACATATAATGTCACAACTTGCTAACAAATGCGATTGGATATTAACGGCCGAAGAAGCCGTGTATTATGGTTTTGCCGATGGTATTCTTGGCAGTAAAAAATATCCTAACATAGATTCACTCAAAAAGTAACATAAATGCTATTAGAATATTCTTACTATGATATAGCTTCAAATGACACAGAGATTCAAAACAATTTAACAGAAACTCTTAAGTATAATATTCAAGCCATATCAGTTCTACCCCCGTATGCAAAACTGGCAAAGTCTCTAACATCGCCAGCAGTTAAAATTTCTTGCCCCATTGACTATCCAATGGGTGTTCTAGATTTAAAGTCTAGACTAAGTGCTGTTGATTTTTGTCTTAAAAATAATATAGACATTATAGAAGCTGTCTGTCCAGCACAGCTATTATGCAATAGAAAGTATGATAAGTTTCGTGAAGACATTAGACAATTATCCTCTTTATGTGCTAATCTAAATGTAGAACTAAGATATATATTAGAATATAGACAATATTCTTACGAATTATTATATAAAGTTGCTCAAATTTTATATGATTTCAATATAAACACAGTCTATCCATCAACCGGCTACTCTTTAGATGATATTAGTGATAATATAATTGCTTCAGCTTTAATTAATAAAAAAGTACCTAATATCAACATTATTTGTAATGGAAATCTATGGAATAGTAATCAAATAAAACTGGTCAAAAATAATCAACTCTACGGATTAAGAGTAAATTCAATAAACGGCCTAAAACTAATAAATAGTTAATTACTAATTTTTAGGTGTATAAGAAACATAAGTATACTTGTTTCTTTTTAATCTTCATGGAGATAAACAATGGCCACAATGCAACAAAACGGTAGTGCCGTAACAGGCACATCCACTAGCAATAACAGAGGTACTGCTAAGAATGTTGGAACAGCATCTAGCGTACTAGAAAATAGTGTTTTAGGTACAGTTAATGTTGGCGTCTTTGGTTCAACCGTCATAAATGATGCTTATGCAGATGCCGCTCTATCTGGCGGTGTTTTTGCCTATAACCAAAGGAAGCCAGTAGCTGTAAGATATAGCACAACTTTAGCCACTGTTAGTAATAGAGTTTTACTTAGCGGAGCCAATGTTCCTGCTAATTTAAGAGCTATTAATAAGAGAGAAGGCTACAGGTCCAGTGGTTATGCTACTGCTTTTAGAGCTGGTTATTTTAATCTATATACAGGTAGATGGACGGTTAATCCAACAGCCACCACAGAAACACCCGGAACAGATAATGCCGCTTCTGTAACCAGAAGTGCTCCCGGCACACTCCGTTTCAAGACCGGTGCCCCTGTAGCTGTTAGCAAAAACTATCCAGCTAAAAATGGCTAATTATTAACTATAAATATAGCTTAAGAAGAGAACCAGGAATGCAAATTTCTGGTTCTTTTTTTATAGGTGTATTAGTATAAAGAAGCTTTATTTATTTTCTCTATTAATCACATATTAAAGGTTAGATTATGTCAGACAACCTTATTCATTTCTGGGAAAGCATAGCAAGTGCAGCCATTGGCATAATCATCACAATGAGTGGATTTTGGGTAATGTTTGGTCGCAACATGACTACAAAAGCAGATGTTCTAGCTATGATAGAAACACAAAGTCCGTATGTTCATGATAGACAATTTATTATGGAGCGATTGAATACCAATAAAGAAACACAGGCCGCGTTTGCTGCTGCGTTACAAAGAAATACAGAAGTTATGAATGAATTAAAAATACAAATTATGATATTGGGTAAAACATTAGAAGCTTTAGAAGATCGTATTGAACATAAATAATTTTACAATGGAGAATATATATGCCCAGGCCATTCACTGATATTAGCAAAATTGACAATAGTAAAGACATTAATAATATAGCTGCTATATGCTCTACTCTGCCTACTGGCGGATCATCTAAATTAATTACAAAAACTAGTTATCCTGGTGATCTTACTATAGAAAATATTCAACAAAAATATGGTGATAAATTCTATAATGGCATACTTGTAGAAACAGTTACCAGTTAAATAAAATACAATCATTGATATAGATAATCAGCTTAACTAATATTGGTGTAATAATTAATTATGGAGAAACTCTATGGTAAAACCCGGCTATCGCACAAGTGAATTCTGGTTTACTGTTGTTAGTTTTGTTTTTAGTGGTTTATATCTTGTTGGATTAATTGGAGACAATACTCAAAAAGAAGATCTCATACGAGATGTTAGTCATGGGGTGGAAAGTATAATTTTAATTGGTGGTCAATTAGCAATTCTTTGGAAATATATACAGAGCAGAAAAGAAATAAAAAAAACTTGGTGGGATACAGCAAATCCAGAAGAAAGAAAGATGGCAAATAAAACCAATGACAGGAGAACTAACAATGGAAACAATCAAAGAAGCAATAAAACCAGAAGTAGAAAAACTAATAAGTCAAGCAAAAATATCGCTAAATGAAATTAAAGTTGTAGCTTTAGCCCAAGCATGGAAAATTTTACAGCTTGCTGTAGCTAGTGTTATTCAAATTATAGAAAATACAGCATCAGATTTAGCTGGAAAAAATAAAAAAGCTATTGCTATGGAGCTATTAAGCAAATTCTATGATAGTGTTTTTGTAGTTGTTGATGTTCCCTTTGTTCCAAATCTACTAGAGCCTATTATACATAAGTATGTAAAAACACTTTTGATGATTTTAGTCAGTTCAACAATTGACGCCATGGTAACTACCTTTAGAAATACCGGCGTTTTTGTGGACCCTGCCGCTAAAGTTAATGTTTTTATAGATGTTAAGCCACGAATTTCTGATAAATAAGAGGATATACAAATGAATTTTACTGAAAGTTTTCAAGAGTTTAGTAGTAAATTAAGCACAATGGATCTTGCTCTTTATGCTGGTATTGGTTTGGTACTATGGGTTATGTTTAAAGATAAACTAAGCCCAGTTCAGGCATTAATTGCGGGATTAATTGACAAGGTTAGTAATAAATCAGCTTCGGGAGCAGTACCAACACCAGTTGTAACATTACCTTCTGTTGGTCCTTCTAAGAAAGTTGCCGATACGCCAGAGGACGTATTCTTCAAATTGGTTGTATCTTGGAAACAAACCAGAGACTTAGCGGTACAAAGTGGTTGTGTTGAAGCTGTTAAGGTAGCAGATCAAATGTTTCCTTTTCTCAGCCCCAATGTATGCAATGATCAGAAAAAGGATGTAGTATGAACAAAAATTTAATACTAAATATAGCAATAGTGTTGATTGGTATTGGTTTATTAAAACCAAGTATACCGGGTTTTATAAACAACAAACCAATAGCCATAGATGTCTTAGAGCTAGCCGAACCATCTGATGATAAGCTGAAAGCAGAAGCAAATGATGTGGTGGCCATATTTAAACATGCAGGATCAGATGCTAAGTCTGATGCTAGAAGATTAAGAGACTTATATATGGACTTGGCTAAGTTAGTCTCTTTGGATGGTGAAGATGAGGTTATTAAAAACACAGAAGAAATTCGTCAAGCCAATAGTCTCACTGGAGTTATGTTAAGACTGGATATAAAAGATAAATATCCTAATCTTGCCAAAGAAGCCAAAGAGGTTATAGTTGCTGCAATTGGGGACGATAATATTGTACTATCTAAAGAATTAAGGGTAAAAACAGCCGATGCACTTAATGCACTAGCTTGGGCTTGTAATGAGGGTAGTAAATAATGCCAAGATATACTCCGAAAGAATTATACGATAATTATCGTCAAGGATTTAGTGGATGCATTTGGGAAGAGCATGTATTCAATAACCTAATGGAGAAGTCCAAGTATCCATTATTTGGAGCAGCAAGTGGGAAGATACGCGGCACTGGTAAGGGAAAATTATCAACACCATACAAAAGTGTTCTTAAATTTGATAAAAATCCTTATAATGAACGACAAACTACAGGAGATTGTGTATCTCATGGAACACGGAACGCTTGTGATGTTTCCAGAGCAGTAGAAATAGATGTTCATAATGAAAGAGAGGATTGGATAGCTAGAGGTGCTACAGAAGCTATATATGGATATAGAGGCTTTTCTGGTCAGGGTATGAGTTGTGCTAGAGCGGCTGAGTTTGTTAGTAAAGTTGGTGGAGTAGTAGTAAGAAAAAATTATGCCGGTATTGTAGACTTTAGTAAATACAACGGTAATTTAGGAGCCGGTTGGGGCGGCAGAGGTCTACCAGATAAAGTATTAGATTTAGCAAATGATCATCAAATTAAAACAGCATCATTAATTAGAACAGTAGAAGAAGCGCGAGACGCTCTTCATAATGGCTATGGTTTAGCAGTATGCTCTAATTATGGATTTAGTAGTACAAGAGACAAGAAGGGGTTTGCTAGAGCATCTGGTAATTGGGCTCATTGTATGGCCTGGATAGCCTGCGATGATACTAATGGAGAACCAGCATTTTTAGTGCAAAATAGTTGGGGTAAATGGAATGATGGTGGACATCCAGAATGGGGTCCGATACCCGACGGGTCATTTTTAATACACACCGATGTGGCGGCAGGGATGCTTGCTCAAAACGGGTCTTATGCTTTTAGTGGATTTGATGGATTTCCATTACAAAAGCTTCCTTCTTACGGTTTTGAGGATTATCTATGAATCTAAGAGAAAGATTACAACTCAGGGCTTTGATCAATTTAATAATTACTATTATAGAAAAATTAGCTAATATTTTAGTAAAACTTGCTCCCAAAACCAAACCAGATATTCCTCCTCCTGACGATGTTCCATCTCCACGCAGACCAAGACCACTTAAAAAGGTGATAGATACAATAGATAATGTTATACCATTACCGTGGAGAAAAAAATGAATAAAGTTTCTATCGGATTATTGTGTGTTGGTTTTTTGTTTTTTCAACAAAATTATTATGGATCAACGCTTGCTCCAGTGGTCATAGCTGGGGGCATTATTAAAGCCAAGCATGTACAGGCCGAAACAATAAAACACAAAAGAAAAGATTGTCCTGTGTGTAAAGGCAAGGGTTGGTATATGAGCGGCGATGGTATCAAAAAAATAGATTGCAATTATTGCGAACCCTAACATTAAAGAGTTTATAATTTATGAATAATCATCAAAGCGAAAAACTTAAAGACATAGCTGTTAAAATATTAAATAAATCCCAAGTGCCAACTGATGGTAATCATGGTTTTGCTATTATTACCATTTTAATGATTATAAGCGTCATATTAACTTGTATTAGAATTTTACAAGAATGCAATAAGAGTAAACTGGTGGGGATGTCAACACAACAAGATAAATATAATCTATATGGTGAACAAATCAAGTATTTTAGTTCTAATAGGGGCTGGTTTACTAAAATGCGTATCAAAAAAATTCTAAGGCAAGAAATGAGTAGGGAAGACTATGCCAAATATGGTCTATCTATATTGACTGCTTTGTTAGACACAGGAGAGGTTCTTACGGAGGAGGAGATTATTACACTAGCGGAGGCTGCAAATGTTTAGCATATTAATATGGGCTGTTTATGGAATTTTCGTTGGCAGTATTGCAAAAAGCATAGTTCCGGGAGAAGAGAGATTTGGATTTTTACAAACTGTTGCTTTGGGCATAGCAGGGTCGTATGTTGGCGGAGCCCTATTATATCTGCTTGGTAAGTATGAAGCTGTGAGTCCAGCAGGATTATTTATGGGCGTAGTGGGTTCAGTAATCGCTTTAGTGGTATACAATAAGCTAACATCACCTACTCCTAAATAGTTTATGGTTGATGTCTATTTATGGCTATATCATATTGATTTGTGGCCCGAGTTTTATGACTTACTGTCTCCTATTAAAAACAGGATAGTTTTACATCTTGGATTATGTGAAGAAACGTCTCTAGCTTCTAATATAGAGACAGATGTAAAAAATAACTTTCCTAGCTTTCAAATTAATTATCATAAAAATGTTGGTGGAGATATATTACCTTTTCTTTCTGATTTTGCTAATAATATGAACAAGCAATCTTTTTTTATAAAAATACATAGTAAAAAAAGTAAATTAATGTCTAAAATAGAATGGAGACACGTTTTATTACATTCCTTGCTAGGAAACGGTGGTAAAAATTTTGATTATAACTATACATACATGACTAAATATAACAAAATAGGCTTAATAAGTCATGCTAATTTACTATTAAATAATAAAGAGTTTTTAAATTTCTCCAAAATTAACGAAATATTACAATACTATGAATGGCCCAAACCCCCGATTAACAAACGAAAGTTCGCTGCTGGCACAATGTTTATGGCCAGAAGTGACTTATATCATAAGTTTATTAATACTCAGTCTTTATCTTATCTAAAGCCTAGACTAGAGACAGAAAAAGGATACGTGATCGATTATAAAGAAGGAAAATATTGCCATAGTATAGAAAGAATATTTGGATATATTTCTCAATATAATGGATATAAAATTGCGTCTACCAAATACCCAAATATCAGAATCATAAATACTAAATCTACTACTAAAAAATTACATTTATCTATGGCATACGATAACTTTGTTTTTTTGGAAGAAGATCTTTCTGTACACGGTCGGCTATTGCAGCGAGACGCCAACTCATTTACTATAGAGTGGCATCATCTATCTGAGTCTACCATTAGAAATTATAAAAAATTAAATAATAGAAGCTATATAGGGCATTAATACCCAATGTCAAAATTTTCTAAACCAACAATTCTTATTACTGGTGCTGCTGGATTTTTGGGTTCTCATTTGGTAGAAGAAATTTTGGTCAATACTAATTGGAATATTATAGGTTTATGTCGCATGACCTATGTAGGGGATCTAAGAAGACTAATGGATAGTCTACATGTTCAGAAGCATGCTAATAGAATTAAATTAGTTTATCATGATTTAAAATTTGCATTACCTCCACACTTAATAGAAGAAATAGGACAAGTAAACTATATAGCACATATAGCGGCTAATAGTCATGTGGACAGAAGCATTATGTATCCTAAGCAATTCTTTGAAGACAATGTAATGGGAACAGTCAATCTCTTAGAGTGGTATCGACAATATTCTCCAGAAGCTATTTTTATCAATTATTTAACTGATGAAGTATTTGGTCCAGCCCCACCGGATTATGACTTTGTAGAAACAGACAGATGGAGACCGTCTAATCCATATAGCGCTAGTAAGGCTGGTCAAGGAGCTGTTGGAATCAGTTATCATATTACATATAAATTGCCTATTATTACCACCTATACTATGAACTTATTCGGAGAAAGACAGCATAAAGAAAAACTTGTATCTAAAAGCATAGATTATATTTTACAAGATAAAACCATTCCGATACATGCTAAATTAGATGATTTTGGTAAAGTTGAATATGTTGGAGAAAGACATTGGTTACATGCTAGAAATGCAGCTAACGCTACTGTTTTTTTATTCACACATGGTATTGCTGGTGAGCATTATAATATAGTTGGAGATACAAAACTAAAAAACGATGAAATGGTAGAAGCTATAGCATCTATTCTAAATAAACCATATAAGATAGAATATATAGATTTTCATAAAACTAGACCAGGGCATGATAGAAGATACGCACTAAACGGTAAAAAACTTAAAGAAATGGGCTGGGAACCTCCACTCTGTTTTGATATGTCTCTTAAAAAAACTATTGATTGGACACTTAGTCATGGCTAATCGATACGATAATAAAAATATCCCAAACGATTTTGATTGGGAATACTACTTAAAAAATCATCCTGATCTACAGAAAGCCGGATTAAAAACTGAAGCACACTGTAGGACACATTATTTACATTATGGTCAATATGAAAATAGAGTATATAAGCAGAGCAATGCTTTTTTTATTCCCTCAAAAATAGTGGCCCAACAACAAAAATATCAGAACACCAATGATAATTTTAAGATATTGTTTGTTCAATGGTATTGCGATGATAATACTAAAGAAAATAGACTTGTATGTTTAAAAAAAAATATTAATAATTCTTATATTGATCATATTCATATATTCTCAGACACTAAAAATATCGGCCCCATCTCAGATTTGCAACAAGAACTTAATTCTACAAAAATTTCTATTTCTTTTATAAAAGATCGATTATCTTATTATGATTGGATAAAATATGCAAATGAACATTACGCTAATGCTATCAAAATACTAATCAATTCTGATATTTATTTAGATGAGACAATAGATAAATTAAATAATCAAACATTTGATCAGCACACTTTCTATATGGTAACCCGCAAAGATTTGCACCATGAAACTAAAAAAATCATACCAAGCAAAGATTACTATGACGAAAGTGCTCCACCAACAAATCCACTCTATTCTCACGATTGCTGGATTTATAGACATTCGCCCAGACTATCTGATATTTCAATTTTAAATTTTAAACTAGGTTATGGTAACTGTGACCGACTACTTAAACAAGCGTTAATAGAGCAAAAAATTAATTGCGTAAATTTATATCCAGAAATTAATGCTATTCATATAGATTATAGAGCAAACAAACAACGCACCAGCTATTCGTTGAACGACAAACCTAGTCACAATCCTATTTTCAGTATTGATCCATATATAAATAATAATTTTTTATCAGCTTATGATAATAAACTAGAATGCGTAGCATTACTTATAACCGGGTCTGAATTACAAGACAATCAATACTCTTATTTTTTAAAGAATATTCAAAAATCAATAGCTCAAAACCCCATCAACGCCCACTTCGCAAAACTATTGGATTTTAAGATTTTTTGTACAACAGACAACTATAGTTTAATTGATATAAATTTATTATCTAGTTTATTTAAAAAAGTAGAAATCATAGATATTAATATTCCAGATAAATATAATTTTTATAATACAACAAAGACGAATAGCGACCTAACCTATGGATATAAATCTGGACCCAATTATAGTTTTTTTCAAACATTTAAATTTTTAACAGTATATAATACTACTTTATTTTTAGAGTGTGATTGCTATTTAACAGATGAATGGTTGGAAAGAATATATAATTATACTAGATTCTCTGGGTCTTTTTGGATATCTGGTTCAATATATGACGGATATAATGAAGCCACATACAGCAATATTGTAAATCAGCATCTTAATGGCGGGATTTGTTTATATGCCACCGGCTGTTCTACATTTATACGGTTCATGGATTTTTGTTTTAATCTTCTACCAAGCTATATTCTAAATGTCATGGATCATATGCCTTATGATTATGTTATTTATCAAATTATTGAAGATTATTTTAATTTTGACGATTCTCATAGGCTGTTATGGCAATTTATTAAACGAAATTATAGCATTAATAATTTAATTTATAATTATAGCACTAAAGATTCACATGACACCAATGTAAAAGTATCTGATATTATAAAAAAATATAACCCGGCAATTATTCATAAAAAAATAACAGAATTATCTATTATTAAGATAGAAAACTGTTTAAATCCCCCAGAAGATTTCGATAGCTACTTTTATTTATCAGAATACCCAATAGTTCAAAATTACTATATGTCTCCAGAAGGATATAGCGAATATAGTCCAGCACAAAGAGCGTATCATCACTATCTACTATATGGTCAGACTATGGGATTTTATCAAAATAGTATACAAAAAAATAATATAACAAAAACTAGCAAACAATTCAATAGTTATAATAATGAGGTTTTAAGAGGACATTAATGGATGGTTATATCAATGATTATAATCGAAACTATATGATAGATATATTTACAGAATTATAGATAGAATGTCAGATCAAGATAAATAAAGCATATTTATATTCCGACCTCAGCAATAAAAATAACTTAGAATTAACAAATATTATTTCTATGCATGATATAGATATTATCTTAGGCGAAATTATATGATACCAAAAAATATAGACGAATACTCTTACCGACTCTAAAAAAATATTAACTTTTTTATACTAAAAATTTAAATATTATTAATTATGAATAAAACAATTTTAATTAAATGTCCTGATGGTTTTATTAACCAACTAAGACTATCTCTAGCGGCTAATTTTTTAGTTAGTATTGGAGAAGCACAAGCAGCACAGCAAGAATGGATTATAAATAATCATAATAATGTACGATTTGATAAATTTTTCTTTCCTTTTAGATATTTATATCATTTACAGCCTACTGATAAGCCAATTAATAATGATCCAATTATTACACAATCTTTTTCTAATATGGTGAAAGAATTTAATGCTAAAGATATTATTAGATTGGCATATAAAAAATTAAAATACAAACCTATGCCAGTACAATTATTTGAGTCATATATTAAAGAAAATAATATTAATCAGTGTATCGGAGTACATTTAAGAACAGGATGCAAAACAGCTCTACTGGAACAAGATAAAAATAGACATCCGCCCATAGATGAAAAAAGTATTATTGATACATTATTATCAAAAACAGAATCTATTTTTTTAGCTACAGATAATGCAGAAACTCAAAACAAATGGTTCAAAATTTTTCAAGACAGACTACATGTGTATCAGACAATACACAATGGCAAATCCAAATTTCATGGTCCTTATAACAGATCGAATGTTACGAGATACACAACAGATCTACACACAGTAGCAGACTTTTACATCTTGCAAAAGTGCAAAGTCTTTATTGGTTCTAATGAAAGTTCTTTTTCTATAATGATAAATTGGCTGCGAAACAATCCGACGGATTCAGAAATTAAAGGCATCTTATAAATGAAAAATTTATATTTTATAATTACAAACTATGGGTATCTAGATATTGTAAAAAATTTTTTACAGAGGTGCATAGAATTAGACAGTATATTGCTTAATTCTTTAGTTATAGTGTGCTTAGACAAAACTAGCTATAATGCTTTAGGTAAATATACTAAATATGGCTGTATTTTGCTGGTAGACGAGTGTGACGATTCGATTACCGATAAATTTTTAGAGTGGCAAAGCACAGACTACAAAACATTAGTATTTTATAAGCTTAATATTAAAACCAAAATCTTAAAAATGTTTCATAACATATATGACAACATTATTTATATAGATACAGATATATGGATCAATAATAATTTTATAACATTATTAAATACGTATTTAGCTAATAGCGATTATGATGTTATTTTTCAAGATGGCGAGGACTACTTATTAAATCACGACGAGTGTACAGAAATTATAGACTCTAAATTAGTGTATAAACATTATTGTTACAGTTATTGCACCGGTTTCATGATCATGAATACTAAAAATTATCAAAAAATTATTGATGATTTATTTACCTATAATCACAAAGATATGTCGGAAAATAGCGGTAATCAATCGTTCATTAACAAACAATTACTTTCCAGCGATTTGAAAATATTGACTTTGCCCAAATCTGTATTTCCAAATTTATCTGTAGATTATTTATACAAACAAAATAAAAATTATTGGATGCTACATTATACTTACGTTACTGGTAAAAATAAAATATCTAATATGAAAATTAACAATCATTGGCTACTATCGTGAATAAAAAATGCCATACATATTATGAGTTAATTAGTGATATAAATAATAATAGAAACTATGATCAAGAACAACTCATAGGATTGTGTCAAAGGTCTTGGAATAGGCACGGTTGGGATTTTAAAGTCTTATCAGAAGATATGGCTAGACAACATTCTAAATATGATTTTTATAAATCTATATTTGCGAGTATACCGAGTGCCAATCCTATTCCGTATGATTATCATTGTTTTATGAGGTGGGTGGCTATGGTTGTTGTCGGTGGTGGAATAATGATTGACTACGATGTATTAAACCTAGGTATGACAGATCTGGATATGTTTAACAGAGACGGCCTCACGATATACCAAAACCATGTGCCTTGTGTTGTGTCCGGTACAGATGTAGATTTTCAAAAGGCAATAGATCACTTTGTTTACATGGCGCACCAAAAAGAATTTTATATCAAAATTGATGATAAAGCACATTCTTCTGATATGGTCATGCTATCTTATCATAAACTGATATATAGATCAATAATGGCTGTGGTTGATTATCCATTAATTGGGTCGTTAGTTCATATACCTCAAGTGTCATGCGTATCTACTAATCAAAGTAAATTTGAAATTATGGAAAAATTATTGCAATCTATAGTTTATTAAGTGTAATAATGTTTATTTGTGCAAGACGCCGGTCGATTATTTGAATTGGACGATTCTATGAAATGGTGGTTGACTTTGGGTTCTGTAGTGATATAATAACCTCATCGTCGATACACGGCTTTTGAGACAACTATACTATGAGACCACAATGGACTGATTATTTTCTTGGGTTGGCTCGTGTGATTTCTCAACGCAGTCACGACATTCACACGCAGCACGGCTGCGTAATCACAGATACAAATAATAGAATATTGGGTGTAGGATACAATGGTTTTCCTAGAGGCTTATCCGATACAAAACTGCCTACTACTAGGCCAGAAAAATATCCTTGGATGATTCATGCCGAACGTAATGCTCTAAGCAATTGTGTTGTTAGGCCGGATAACGGAATAGCTTATGTTACAGGTCAAAGTTGCAATGATTGTATTATGGCCTTGTGGCAAGAGGGTGTGACTACTGTTGTTATGTCGGACGATCACGGTACACATTTATTTGACGAAAATGCTAAAGCAAGATTTGATTTATTTGTTAAGATGAGTGGCATAAAAATCGTTCGAGTCAAACCAGATTTATCATGGCTCAAAAACATTCCTGGTGTATAATCATGTCTATAGCATTTTACATATCCACAATAGTATATATGTATCAACGTTTTTTTAGTGATAATATTGACACTATAAATTATTCTTTTCACGCCGTTGTTATAATCGGATTAGCGGCTATTCTAAACTCTAGGAGATCATAATGTCAGCTCTGCAAGAATTACAAAATTACACGTTTGTTAGTAAGTATGCAAGATGGATCGAAGATAAGAACCGCAGAGAGACATGGAAAGAAGCTGTAGATCGTGTTAAAAACATGATGCATAGTTTCTATGCCGATAAGAATATCTCCGAAGATATTAACTGGGCATATGAGCTAATGTTTAAAAAGAAAGTATTAGGCTCACAAAGAGCTTTACAATTTGGCGGCGAGCCAATCCTAAAAAGACATGCCAAAATTTATAATTGCACAAGCTCTTATTGCGACAGATTAAGATTTTTTCAAGAATGTTTTTGGTTATTATTGTGCGGTAGTGGTACGGGCTTTAGTGTGCAAAAGCACCATGTATCTAAGTTACCGACACTATCACAAAATCCTAAAACTCCAGAGGTTGGTGTTAAATATATCATTGAAGATAGCATAGAAGGCTGGGCTGATGCTCTAGGAGTATTACTCAGTTCATACTTTACTAAACCTAGTGAAGAAGCATTTAAAAAATATAAAGACCAATATGTAGTGTTTGATTATTCTAATATTAGAACTAAGGGATCTAAATTATCTTCCGGTGTTGGCAAGGCACCCGGTTTCGAACCACTTCAAAATGGTCTAGAAAAAATTAGAACTCTATTAGATAGATGTATCGCCAATGGACAAAAGAAACTTCGCCCTATTGACGCATATGATATTATTATGCATAGCAGTGATGCTGTTCTGTCTGGTGGTGTTAGACGCAGTGCTTCTTTAGCTCTGTTTAGTGCGGATGATGAAGAGATGGCTAAGGCTAAAACGGGCAATTGGTATATTGATAACCCTCAAAGAGCAAGAAGCAATAACTCAGCCCTATTACTTAAAGACTCGACTACTTTCGAAGAATTCAACGCTTTGATGGAATCTGTCAAAGAATTTGGCGAGCCAGGATTTATCTGGAGCGATTCAACAGAAATGACTTTTAATCCATGTGTAGAAGTAGGTATGTGGCCAGTTGATGAAACCACAGGAGAAAGCGGATGGCAAGGGTGCAATCTTTCAACCATTAACTGTTCGTCAGTTACTGATGAAGAAGATTTTTATGAGAGATGCAGAGCCGCTGCCATCATCGGAACACTACAAGCTGGATTTACTAATTTAGATTATCTAGGCGCAACTAGTAAGAGAATTTTCGACAGAGAAGCCTTACTTGGCGTATCCTTAACTGGTATTATGGAAAAGCATGATATTATTCTTACAGAGAAAATATTAAAGAATGGGGCAAAGATCGCTGTAGATACCAATAAGAGTATATCTGAAAAAATTGGCATAAATCAAGCGGCCAGAGTAACTTGCTTAAAACCAGAAGGCACTTCTAGCTCAATGTTGGGAACAAGCTCAGGTATCCACCCACATCACGCTAAAAGATACATTAGGCATGTTCAGGCTAATATTTTAGAAGCACCATATCAACACTTCAAGAAACACAACCCTCAAGCTTGTGAGAAGTCTTCATGGTCTGCTAATAATACAGACGAGGTTATTAAGTTCCCTATCGAGGTGCCGGATGGTGCCAAGTTAAAGAATCAATTACCTGCTACTGAGATGTTAGCTGTCGTCAAAGAAACTCAGAAAAATTGGGTTTATTCTGGCAAAAATAGATCACTATGTACACAGGACTACCTTAGTCATAATGTGAGTAATACTGTAACAGTAAAACCGGACGAGTGGGAAGAGGTAACTAAATATATTTATAATAATCGCAAATACTTTGCTGGAATTAGTTTAATTCCTCAAAGTGGAGATAAAGATTATCCACAAGCTCCATTTACTACAGTCTATACTAGTAGAGAAATTGTTAAAGAATACGGAGATGCTGCATTGTGGTGCTCTGGCTTAATAGAGCTTGGATTAAATGCATTTAATAATAATTTATGGGCAGCATGTGATTATGTTAGCATGAACCAAGTCAAAGAAACAGATGATGCTAGTAAACTAAAGTTTATGACAAAAATGAAGAATTTTGCCGGTAAATATTTTGATTCTGATTTGCGTCGTTTAACATATTGTATGAAAGATGTTTATAATTGGAAAATTTATTGTGACCTATACAATAGTTATAATAAAGTTGACTATACACAGTTATCAGAGTCAGAAGATAATACTGTAGGTATAGAAGAAATTAGCTGTGCTGGCGGAGCATGTTTATTATAAATGAATACCAATCTAAGTGTCAAATTTATTAAGCTTGACCCTTCGGCTCGGACTCCAATCAGAGCCAATAATAATGACGCAGGAGCGGATTTTATACTCAATAGAAAATACTGAGATTCTTCCGCTCTCTCGTAAACTGGTGCGAACCGGGTTGTCTCTTGCTATACCAGATGGAATTTATGGCCGCATAGCACCACGTTCTGGACTAGCATTTAAAAACGGAATCGACGTTCTAGCAGGAGTTATAGATCCGGGCTATAGAGGAGAAATAGGGGTAGTGCTATATAATACTGATCAAAATAGCACATTTACTATTACATGTGGTGATAGAATAGCACAAATTATTTTTGAAACTTTTCATTGCCTAAATTTTCAAAAAGTTGATTCTTTAGAAGATACTTTAAGATCAGAGGGTGGATTTGGTTCCAGCGGTAGATAATATTATACCCATAATGGTGTATTATTAATGCATAATTGGTAATTATAAGTCCCCCACATTATAAAGGAATACTCTTGAGAAAAAACAATAAAGCTTCCAAGAAGAAGTCCAAAGTAGTCGATTTAACCAATTCTCTAGAACCCAATAATTCGTTTTCAACTTATCGCAACAGATTAAAACCTCGCAGTGAAAATCAAAAAGAGTATATTAGAACGATAGCAGAAAATACCATAACCTTCTGTCAAGGATTAGCGGGTAGTGGAAAGACCCATATTGCAATTGGTATGGCTATAGAGCATCTGCTTGACGAGAAGGTAAAGAAAATTATCATAACTCGACCCATATTGGAAGCAGGAGAAAAGATGGGTTATTTACCAGGATCAGCAGAAGAGAAATTACATCCGTATCTTTTACCTGTTCTTGATGAAATAAATTACTTCATATCAACAGCCCAATATACAACACTTAAACTAAATAATAGAATAGAGGTTGTTCCACTGGGGTTGATGAGAGGCAGAAACTTTCATAACGCATTTATTGTCGCAGATGAGTGTCAGAACGCTTCATACGAGCAGCTTAAAATGTTATTAACTCGTACCGGCACTGATAGTAAAATGGTATTAACAGGAGATACTGGACAATCAGATTTAAATAGACATTTGCAAGGTGGATTTGCTGGTATGATTAATGCATTGCAGGGCTTGGAAGGCATAGGCTGTGCTAAACTGGAGTCTTGTGATATAGTACGCAATCCTATAATTGCTAAGATTTTATCCAGATTAGATGGTTATGAGCAACAAAGCTGAACACAGTAAATGCTTATTATTAAATGCAGATATGACGCCATTGAGGATAATCTCGTGGCAACGTGCTATAGTTTGGTCTATGAAGTATGAAAATGATAGCAGTTATGGTATAGAAATAATATCTTATTATAAAGATAAATTTATTCATGGACCTAATGACAAAAGATTTCCCGTACCTTCTGTAGCAAAAACAATCAGATATTTTAATCTCTACAATAGAAAGATTAATTTTTCTAGACACAATCTTTTTATTCGTGATAATTTTACATGTCAATATTGTGGACAAAAATGTTCTAATTCACAATTAACATATGATCATATCATACCTAAAAGCAGATACTCGCCCAATCGTAAAGCATCAACCAACTGGTATAATATAGTCACTGCCTGTAGACAATGTAATCATAAAAAGGGCAATAAAACTCCTAACGAAGCTGGTATGACTTTGTTGCAGTCTCCAGTCGAGCCTAGATATTCTGTGGAGTACTTGCCTTGGTACAAGGAACTAACTACTATATGTGGTACGCCCATATTGTCTGATTGGGAGCCATTTATTCAATACCGGAAAGACTAATGGAACATATTTTTAGGACTAAGCCAGATATTACTACTGAAATGTTTTTTTGTTTAAAGGGTAGTGAGGATTTTCTAGACGAGAATAACAAAGCTAGAGTTTCTGACCCAAACTCTAAACACATAGCAGCTAAATGCATCCAAAATAAAAAACCCAAACATTTTGATAGTGTGGGTCAGCATTATAGGTATTTTATTAAAATTTCTCCAACAGGAGAAGCATATAATCCTATCCCATATCTCAGTGCATTTAAAGACAAAAAACATAACATAATTCATCAGGTTTGTAAAACAGAGTGGGCATTTAAAGAAGTCAATAAAATTTTATTCGATAAATATGTTGAGTTTTTAAATACACAAAATATTTCTTGGTTAAGAGAAGTTGAGAGAGATACGAAATAAGTCATGCCAATATATACTTATAAATGTAATAAGTGCAACAGTAAGTTTGAATTGTTTGCTCATTTTTCGGATTATACCGAGAGTCCACGATGCGTACACTGCTCTAATAAACAGACAGAGCGATCTTATGAGGACGACGTAACAAGTGTTGCTTGTGCTATTAAAAAACACTCTAGTGAATTAAAAACTATAGGAGATTTGGCAAATAGAAATAGGGACATGTTAAGTGATGATCAAAAAATGGCCCTACATGCAAAGCACAACGACTACAAAGATAAAGACGAACCCCTTAATCTGCCAAAGGGTATGTCCAAAATGAAGAAACCTAAAACGAAAATCAAATGGACTGAATAATGAGTGATAGTGCAAATATTAGTGATGAAGAAAAGAAGAGTATACACGACGCATTAGATAGTGTTTTAAAACAATATTCACTAGCTAATGAAATTAGTCAAGAATATGAAAAGCTTTTAGAGTGTAGGCATGAAATTGTTATTACTGTCACTGCCAAGGTTCTGGAACAAGACGATACTGGTAACACAACAGGCGTTAATGAAATTTGTAAACAAAACTACCACGTTCCAGTTCCTCAAAACAAACACTACCATGAGTATATGGCGGGGTTCTTTGACCGTTTACAGAAATGTATTATGATGTCAGATAAAGAAGCCACAGATTCGGCATCGGAGATTAATAATGGATAATTTTATATTTACAATCGATAAAAACAAAAATGACACCCCAGAATATAAATTCTATTGCTTAATAGGGGATGAAGAATATTTAGATGCAGAAGGCAACCCTATGACAAGGACCGACAATAATAAGGTTTTGGCAAAAGTTATTACCAAGTTTAGCGCTCCTCCTCAATATTTGATTCGTCTAGCAACAAATAATAAGTTATATAATCCTGTATCTCAAGTGGGAGAAGATAAGTCTACTAGCATTATAGACAATACATGTCGCCCAACTAATCGCTTTACTGCTGTAAATCAAACTGTATTTAATTATTATTTACAATTTCTTAGTTCAAAAAATTTATTATGGCTTAATAAAGCAGAAAGAGAGAAGATCTGATGGCTAAACTTACTAAAGTCAACACATACGCAATACTTTGGCTACATCAATCTGGCCATACTACAGATCAGATAGTTGAAGAACTAGACGTTACAGAAAAACAGGTTAGTTCTGTATTAGCTGATCATGCTAAGGTTGCAGCAACAACTTCTAAAACAAATCCTAAAAATTTAATGATAACGCATACGTCTGGTAAAAAACTAAATAATGTAGCTATCATGACAAAGGATGCTTCATCGATTGGCGATGAAACCAGAAAACAAGCATCTGTTAGTCAGGGTCGTAACCAAGAAAAGAATATCTTTCGACCAAATAATAAGTAATGCATAAAGCTAAATACCCGTCACGGTATTCTAACGGCAAAGACGTTTCTGCTGCTCAGTATATTACCGAGTTGATTTGTGAACACAAAGCACAATTAAACTCGGTTGATTTACATTATAGGTTTTGGGTCACTAAAGAATGGGCCGCCTATTATAGAAATCAAATTAGTTCAGCAAATAAACTATTGCAAAAATACCATCCTAGAGCCATTATCAAGGCACTAAACGATAACAAAGCAGCGAAAATTTATTCTTTGCGTGCTCCTCATCTGATAGTTATTATAGAACAATATCAGAAGTCTGTGGAGCAGGAGAATACGGAGTTGACTACAGATTATGATCGTAAAGAAAATGTAGTTCACAGAAAAACTACAAATAAACCTAATATCATTTCCAAACTACGGGACTTAGAATAATGGCTACTACACTTAAAGAAGATGTGATTAAAAATTTTGGTGATGAAATCATTTTATCGGGCAATGCTCTTGTAGATAAAAAGGTTTTGACCATACCAGTTAGTCCAGCATTGGATATAGCTCTGAACGGAGGAATACCTGAGGGTAGTTTTGTTGTATTAACGGGGCAGCCTAAGTGTGGTAAAACAACATCCTCGTTGGACTTTGCCGCTACAGCACAAAAAAAAGAATACGCTCACGGATCTTTTAAAGATGGTCGGCAAGTGTACTACCTTAACATCGAAGGTAGATTGAAAAAGAGAGATTTGGAAGGTATACCAAATTTGGACTTAACTCGATTTCATGTGATTGGATCTCAACAAGGAAAGATTCTACATGGAGAAGAGTACTTACAGATAGCTGAAAGAATTATTAATGAAGTTCCTGGTTGTATTCTAATTATAGACTCATATTCTGCATTGTGTACAGAGGCTGAAATTACTTCCGATATGGATAAAATGCAGAGAGCAGACGGTGCCAAGTTATTAGCTAAATTTTGCCGCAAGGTGGCTAATGTTATTCCAGTAAATAAAAATATAGTTATTGGCATTACTCATTTAATGGGTAATCCTACAGGCTATGGTGCTGAATTTAAAGAAAAGTCTGGACAGGCTATTGCTTATCAAACAGACATTAAGCTTAGAGCTAAGACCTTTAAGCCTTGGCTACTAGGTTCTGATAATACACAAATCGGACAAGAAATAGAATGGCAAGTAATATGCTCTGCTCTTGGTCCGCCCGGAGCTACAACTACCAGTTTTATTCGATATGGACAAGGTATTGATAAATATACAGAAATTATTAATTTAGCCTCTGATGTTGGTATAATTCACAAGGGTGGTGCTTGGTACACAATTACAGTTCTTGAAGATAAGCCAAAATTCCAAGGGGCTGAAAAGGTTAGAAATTATCTATTAGAAAATCCCGAGTCCTATACTATTGTAGAAAATGCTGTAAAAGAGGTTCTTGGAATCAAGAAATGAATATTATCGATTTGGACAACAATGTGGTTGCTTGGCACTTGACAGGATGCATCTCAAAGGGTAAACTACAGAACAAGTCATCTCTTCATTTGCAGGCCAGGAAAGTTATCGTACAGAACTATCCTACTATGCAGATCTTAGAGGAAGTACCAGTTCCTTTAAGAAGGTCGGAAACTCTGTATCTGGATTTCTACATTCCCTTGTTAAAGATGGCTATAGAAGTGCATGGAGAACAGCATTATAAATTTATACCATTCTATCATAATTCTATAATGTCTTTTCTCAAGGCTCAAAAAAGAGATCATGATAAGCAAGAATGGTGTGAAAAAAATGGTATTAAATATATAGTATTCGGATATATGGAAGAAGCTGACGTATGGGGAAAAAGGATATCTCAGAATGACTAGAACAGCAAAAGAAGATTTACAGCATTGGGACAAAATACTGGATGAGTATGAAAAGAGCATTGCTTTGCCTGAATATACTCAGACATATGGTGTATCCGAACAGGAAATAAATAACTATCTTACTATGTCGAGAGACGAGATAGAAAAGTTATCACCAGAGGACTGTGCCCAAATATCATATAGGCTGGCACAGTTTGCTTTTCATGTTCAAAGAACAATAAACAGAGAAATTGCTAGACAAAACTGGGCCGATGAATCTATTAAAGAAACCATTGCTGATGAAATTAATAATTATAAGGGTTACGGATATATAGAGAAATCCTTGCAGGCGATTAAGCATAATGAAAAAGCCCAATCTCTGAACAATATTAAGAAATTTGCAAAGCAAAGATCTGATAGATTATCTTATATAGCTAATAGTTTAAAGAATTTATCTGATATTATGTTATCTATTCAACGAGCCAAGGTGAACCATGGATCCTAAAGAAGTATTAAACAATCCAGAAAATGTTAAGCTTTTAATTAATTTACTACAGAGTCTTCTGCCAAATGACGATACTGTTACTGCCGCAGAAGCAGATGACGTACCAGAAACTGCTCCTAATACAAGAAAACCAAAAACAGCACCAACAAAGCTGAAAACTAAAAGTCGTCAAAGAAAAAGAAAAGATGATGATGAATTTGAGAACAAGTTTGCTAATATGCCAGAATTTAATATGCATAAAGAGGATGCAGCAGTAGACAAAAAACTTGCTAAGCATCCTCCTGTAGCGAGGATGAGGGAGTTTGAACCAGTAGAAGTAACCTGTAGAGTATGTGGGAGAACCGAAATAGTAAGTCCAGGACTTATTTTTGAAGGCGCATCGAGATATAAGTGTAATAATTGTTCAACTCAAGCGGGGTAAAAGCTATTTATGATTTTATGTGATCCTTCCGCAGAGCGTGCGGTATTGAGCGGCATCTTAAAGTATGGTGAGGATGCCTATTTGGATATTTGTGATATTCTTAAAGAAGATACATTTACTATTGACAGCAATCAAATAATCTATAAATGTATTAAGAATATCTGTGATAAAAATTCACAAACTAAAATCGATCTGGCTTCGATATACTCTTCTGCCCAAGAACTAGATCTTTCTCATATTCTATCAAAGAAAGAAGAAGCGCAGCATCTCAAAGCAATTTTTGACTTCCCAGTTAATTTGGAGAATGTTAGAAAATTTGCTGCAAAGATTAAGAAACTCGAAATAGCGAGATTGCTCCATAAGGAACTTGAAGGTGTGCAAGAACAGCTATTAGATGTTACTGGCTCAGAAAACATATCTTCTATAATAGGCATTGCAGAAGATTCCATCTTTAACTTTGCTTCATCATTATCAAGTGACGGAGAATCTACTCCGTTGGCTATTAGTAAAGATATTGATGATTATATTAAGTCTTTACAAGAGAATAAAGTTGATCAGATTGGTATCTCAACAGGTTTTCCTGTATATGACCAGTCTATTGGTGGAGGATTACGTCGCGGAACTGTTAATGTGATAGCAGCTAGACCCAAAGTAGGTAAAACACTACTATCAGACAATATGGGTTATTATATTGCTAGCAAGTTAAAAATACCGGTATTGAATATGGATACCGAAATGACTAGAGAAGATCATGTGCATCGTATACTTGCTATGTCATCAGAATTAGAAATATCTAAGATAGAAACAGGCAAATTTGGAGATACGCCCGGATCTTTAGCCAAGATGAAAGCGGCTGTTAATGAGCTTAAGGAGAGTAGACTTTACCACCATAGTATTGCAGGAAAATCATTTGAAGAACAACTAGCTCTAATGAGGAGGTGGATAGTTAAAGAAGTGGGGCTCAATGATGACGGCACTGCCAAAGAGTGTGTAATTTTTTATGATTATCTAAAGCTCATGGACTCTGCTGGTATTTCTCAGGATATGAAAGAATACCAAGTCCTTGGGTTTATGATGACATCATTACATAATTTTGCCGTTAAATACAAAGTACCTATTGTAGCCTTTATTCAATTAAATAGAGATGGCATATCTAAAGAAAGTACTGATACTGCCAGCGGTTCCGATAGAATTATATGGTTGTGCAGCAACTTTACTATTTTTAAACGTAAATCAGACGAAGAGATTGCAGAAGATGGCGGAGAACATGGAAACAGAAAACTGGTTCCGTTAATTAGTCGCCATGGTGGAGGATTAGACGATAATGACTACATCAACTGTCATATGAAGGGGTGGTGTGCTAAAATTACAGAGGGCAAGACCAGATTAGAATTAATGAATAATGTTCAAACTAAAAAAGATGGGTTTATAGTTAGCAACAATGAAAACAATGAAGAAACAGAAGAAATACCTTTCGTATGATCAGCATCAGTTAAAGCATTTATCTGATGTTGTTTGTGATGATATTGAAAACCTTTTGAGCCATCTTGGTATAACTTCTTATAGAATGTTAGACAAAATGATCATTATGAGTTGTCCCATTCATGGTGGGGATAATGACTCTGCTTTTAATTTATATCATCAAGGAGATTCTTATAGGGGAAATTGGAAATGTCGTACTCATCAATGTGAGGAAACATTCAAGTCCTCTATCATAGGATTTATTAGAGGATGCTTATCTCATGAAAAGGGATGGGTAAAACCCGGAGACCCAGTAGTGTCTTTTGCAGAGGCTCTTGGGTATGCTATTGATTTTAGCAAAGAGGATCCTGCTAATATAAAGGTGTCTAAAAAGGCTAAAGAAAAGTCCACTTTTATTAATGCTATTAAAAATATTCAGCCTTCTGATAGGTTGGCCAATATCAGCACTGTGCCCCGAGCATCGGTTGTTAAAGCATTGTCGATTCCTTCCACTTACTTTTTAAATAGAGGGTTCAGCGAGGAAGTATTGAGACGGTATGACGTAGGAGACTGCTCTGATCCCAACAAAGAAATGCACTCTAGAGCGGTTGTCCCTGTCTATGATGATAGTGGCCAATATATGATTGGGTGTACGGGTAGAACAATACATGATAAATGCGGCCAATGTTCAGGATATCATATACCAGACAGCGACTGTCCATCAGATAGTGAAATTTGGAAATATTCTAAATGGAGACATAATAAAAACTTTAAAACCCAAGAGTGTCTGTACAACTATTGGTTTGCAAAAGACCATATTTCTACTTCTCATACCGTTATTCTTGTAGAGAGTCCCGGTAACGTATGGAGACTAGAAGAAGCAGGAATACACAATGCTGTTGCCATCTTCGGCGCATCATTAAGCCACAAGCAGAAGATGTTATTGGACATTTCGGGCGCAATGAACATAATTACTATTATGGACAATGACCAAGCTGGTCAGGCAGCTGCTAAAAATATTGAAGAGAAATGTTGTAGAACATATAACATTAAACATATACAATTAACTTCTAATGATATTGCAGATATGACAATAGAACAGATTCATGAAAGCATAGTACCACAACTTAAAGGATATACTATATGATAGTGTTGGGTGTTTCTGGTCGCAAGCAGTCTGGGAAAACAACGGTGGGTAATTTTATTTTATCGTTATATATTGCTAAACTTAATTTGGCTGAAAAAATATTTTTTGATGAAGATGGGCAGGTTCTTATATCGGACCTTGGTGGAAATAAACAATACGAAGGGGTGTTCTCTCCGTTATCTATACCCAAAACAGATACAGAAGCCCAATCTCTATTAGCCAAACTAAATAGTCAAATTAAAATTTATAACTTTGCTGATGTGTTAAAACAAGATATTTGTATGAATATTTTGGGTTTAACATATGATCAGTGTTATGGCTCAGATATGGACAAAAACCAACCAACACACTTGACATGGAATGATCAGCCGCTAACTGCTAGAGACGCTATGCAGATTATCGGGACCGATATTTTTCGCAAGCTAGATTCTGACGTATGGGTTAAAGCTACAGTTACTAAAATTGTGAGAGAACAACCCAAACTAGCCGTTATAACCGATTGCCGTTTTCCAAACGAAGTTGAGGCTATACAAAATATCGGAGGTAAAGTATTAAGACTTACTCGGAATCCGCACAACTCTGATCATTTAAGCGAATGCATCTTAGATAAAGATAGGTATGATTGGTCCAAATTTGATCATGTGATAGACAATGCTGAGTCGTCTATATATGATCAGGTTAGTCAAGTAAAAACATTAATAGAAAAAATCCTAGGATTGACCAGATGATTATAACATATTTTCGTAGTTCCAGTTACAATACACACTCAATGTGTGAACAACAATATTTTGGGGAATATGTTTTAGGGTGGCGTGGTCTATCTGGCCAAAAGGCAGACAAAGGCACTATTACCCATAAGGTTTTAGAAATTTTAGCAGTCATCAAGAAGGCTCAACAAGATAATTTGGAGTCTATTGACGATGATGTAGTTGGTTTAATAAATGTAAATAAATATAACTTAAATAGCATTATTGAACAAGTATATAAGCACTATACTGACCTCACACAACACCACAAATGGTCGGCTAAAGATTATAAGGATTGTCATGCCTGGGTCTATAAGGCTATAAAATTTAATAATGGAATGTTTGATCCAAGAAATAGACAGATACTGTGTCCAGAACAACACTTTGATTTTGAGATTAAAAAACCATGGGCTAAATACTCATATAATGTTGGGTCTCAAACGATAGCAGGTAATTTAGCAATGAAGGGGACTATAGACCTTATTACTTTAGTGAATGAGGATACTATAGAGATCATAGACTGGAAAACAGGCAGAAGGCTTGATTGGGCAACCGGGGAAGAAAAAACACAAGAAAAACTAGAAAAAGATCCTCAATTACGCATTTATCATTATGCTATCAAGCACTTATATCCACATATTAAACATATTATGTTTTCGATATATTTTATTAATGATGGCGGACCATTCACCATTTGTTTTCATGATTCTGATTTAGCAGATACTGAGAATATGCTACGGGCTAAATTTGAAGCTATTAAAAGCACACGGAAGCCAAGACTAAACAAAAGCTGGATGTGTAGCAAGCTATGTCATTTTGGTAAAACCACATTTGAAAACACCAATATCGAACCCATAGTCGAATATAGGGACGGTCAGGTGTGTCAGATTGGACAGAAAATGACTAAGTGCGAGCAGATAAAGCACGACCTTGATCTTTACGGTATCGACACTACAATGGAACTGTACAAACACCCGAATCACTCTTTTGGATCTTATAAGGCACCAGGATCGGTATGACAAAAACATACGCCTCTTTGCATAATCATTCTCACTACAGTTTATTGGATGGAATTAGTAAGCCTCATCAAATAGCACAAAGATGTGCTAGTGTAGGCATAAAGTCTTGTGCCCTTACTGATCATGGCACCATATCTGGTTCCTTACAGTTTTTTCAAGCACTTAGGGCTCAAAACATCAAACCTATTTTGGGGTGTGAACTATATATTTCTCATGATGATTCTACTATCAAGTCTAAAGAAAATAATGGCTTAAGTCATTTTTTAGTATTGGCTAAAAACTTGGCTGGTTGGCGTAGGCTTATTTCTATAGTTTCTGAAACTAATAGAGAAGAAAATTTTTATCATAAGCCTAGAATTAGTATGGATAAATTAGCAAATTTCTTAGATGGAAACATTATAGGATTTTGTGGCCACCTAGGGTCTTTGTTGCCAGATTTGGTTGAAACATCCTCAAACACTGCTGAAAAGACTGGCATAGATTTTGTAGCCAAGATGAAAGAAATTTTTGGTCCAGAAAATTTTTTCCTTGAGGTACAACTAATGGATAGGGTGTTAAACCCTATGCAGCAAGAGGTTACTGATTTTGTTCGTGCTCTTGGACAGAAAACCAATACAAAAGTAATCTGCACTCCAGACGCACACTATTGCAATAAAGAGGATGCTATAGATCAACGTATATTGTTGTGTAATAATCTTAAAACAACACTAGTAGACGTTAACAAAAAACTTTTAGCCAATCAGGAAGTTCCTCTAAGTTGTTTTTTTCAGTCAGATAACTATCATATTCTGTCTCCAGAAGAAATGTTTGCACTACACACAGAAGAAGAAATTGAGAATACTCTCTATGTTGATTCTTTGTGTGAAGAATACAGCATTTTAAGCAAACCGGCTTTGCCTAAATTTGATTGTCCTAATAATTTAGAACCAGACGAATACCTCAGACAACTATGCCGAAATGGTTGGCGAGATAAAATATCTAATAAAATACCCGAAACTGAACACGAAACTTATTTAAACAGAATTAAATTTGAACTCAGTGTTTTACAAAATGCGGGTTTGTCCAGCTACTTTCTAATTGTTCAGGATATTGTGAATCACGTTAAATCCCATGGCTGGCTTCCCGGTCCCGGAAGAGGTAGTGCTGCTGGTTGTCTGGTATCATATCTAATAGGTATAACAGATATTAATCCTATCAAATATGATTTGTTATTCGAAAGATTTTATAATGAGGGGCGAAATACAGTCGATCACATATCCATGCCAGATATAGATGTTGACGTACCTATCACCAAACGAGAATATATTATTGACTATATTAAAAATAAGTATGGTGCAAATAAGGTTTCTCAGATGATTACTTTCAATACTATGAAAGGTAGAGGGGCTCTTAAAGAAGTTTTAAGAGTATATGGCAATATTTCGTTTGATGAAATGAATAGGATTACAAAAAATATTCCAGACGAAGCCAAAATTGCAGACGAGCTTCAAGAAATGAAAGAAGATACCGGTGAAGCTTCTATTATTCAGTGGGCATTAGAAAATAATGTTGACAAGCTCAAGGAATGGTGCTATATATCTAATGACAACGTGCTCGAAGGTCCGTTGGCAAAAAGATTTGAGCAGGCAATACGATTAGAGGGTACTAAATCTAATCAATCAAAACATGCTGCCGGTGTAGTTATTAGTAGTGAAAATCTGAGTTCTGTATGTCCTATGGTATATGACACCAGAAATAAACAAGCCATAGCCGGTATGGAAATGCAGGACTTAGAAGGTCTTGGTTTGATCAAATTTGATATTCTAGGTGTTGCAATGTTGGATAAGATTATGACAATATCAGATATATTACAATATGGAGAGTAATTATGGAAAAGAAATTTGAAGAGGTTGCCGTTGGCACACAGTTTACAGTCAACGGTGTTGAGTACGTTAAAACAGAAGAGGTTAGAGTTAGTTGCTGTAGGTCAATTAATTGTCAGGTAGCATCAGACACTAACCAAAAGGCATTTTTTCCAGGTTCAACAGTAGTAGTGGTGAATGGCTAATCTACAAAAAATTTGTGTATTTGACTTAGAAACGGACGGGGCTAATCCGGATCTTTGTAGCCCCGTTCAGATTGCTGCTCTAATGATTGATCCGTATCGATTAGAGATTATTCCAGACTCTGAATTTAATATAACTGTTAAACCAGAAGCGCTAGAGAATAATATTGAATATGCATATGCAGATTCTGATGTGCTAGATTTTCATGCCAAGGTCAGATCAAAGCCCAAAGAAGAAATTCTTTGTGACTGGAAATCTTATCAAAAACAAGAAAATGGCTGGAAGTTATTCATATCATACCTGAATATGTATCATTCTCGCTCAACCGGCAAAAAATCATGCTTTACGGCACCGATTGCAGCTGGTTATAATATAAACAGATTCGATCTTCGGATTATTGAGAGACTAAGTAAAAAATATGATAATCTTAACAAAGAGGGTAGGTCGGATATATTTTATCCAAGAGATGTTATAGATTTAATGAATTTGGTATTTTACTGGTTTGAAGGAAATAATGAACTCAAAAATTATACACTCGATAACCTGAGAGACTATTTAGGCATAGATAAAGAAGGCGCTCATGATGCTCTAAAAGATGTTAGAGATACGGCGGATATTCTTATTAGATTTTTAAGATTACATAGAAATATAGCGACAAAGGTAAAGTTTAAATCAGCTTTTAGTATTAGATAATATGTCAGACTTTTTTGTATTTGATTGCGGTTGTAAGTTTGAAGTGTTGGACAAAAGTGGAGAATTTCCTAAAATTAAATTTTCTCCTAAGTTATCTGATATTAGTCTTGATTGTTATAAAACATGGGAGCTTATTTCTGCTGGAAATACCAAGGGGTGCTTTCAATTAGAATCAAGGCTTGGTCAAACCATGGCCAGAAAATTGAAGCCTCAAAATATTGAACAGCTATCTGGGCTTATTAGTATTTTAAGGCCGGGGTGTCTAGAGGCTCATCGTGACGGTAAGAGCGTAAGTAGTCATTATATAGATAAGAAAAATGGTTTAGAGTCTATTGATTATTTTCATCCGGCATTAGAACCAATTTTAAAAGACACTTATTCTGAAATGATTTACCAAGAACAAGCTATGTCTATCGCTAAAGAGTTAGCTGGTTTTAATCTTAAAGAAGCGGATGACTTAAGAAAAGCGATTGGAAAAAAACAGGCTGACAAGATGGCAAAGGTACGCAAACAATTTATAGAAGGAGCTAAAAAAACAGGAAAACTATCAGAAGCAGAGGCCGCACAAATCTTTGAATGGATTGAAAAATCTCAAAGATATTTATTTAATGCTAGTCATTCTATCAGTTATGCAATGAATGCATATTTGTCGGCATATGCCAAGGCACATTTCCCAAAAGTTTTCTTCGCATCATATTTAAGGTTTGCTAAAGACAAAATCGATCCACAACAAGAAATTAAAGAATTAGTTAGAAATGCGATGGAAATGGACATAGAAGTTCATATTCCTGATTTTAGAAATACCAATGAGTTTTTTGTATTAAAAGATAAAAAAATATACTTTGGCCTGACTGATATAAAGGGAGTTGGCAAATCTGTATATACTAAAATTTTACAACTAACAAAAAACGTTAATATATCAGAAGTATCTTGGCCAGAAATGATAGGCACCATACTAATGAATATTAATTCTGTCGCCGCCAAGGCATTGATTAGCTGTGGTGCATTTGATTACTATAAAAAGAATAGATCAGAAATGTTATTTGAATACGATATTTGTTCCGGCCTAACAAAGAAAGAACAAACAGTATTTAATGTATATGCTAAAACAATGATTGGTAGCAGTGTAAAAGAAATTATGCAAAGGCTGTTTGTTGAGACCAAACTAATTCGTGGCCGTAAAGAAACAGTATCTAATTATATCAAATCACTAGAGCATCCACCATATTCTTTAATCGATAAAATTGAATGGTTATCCGATCAAGAAAATGAGCTTTTGGGTGTGGGTATTACGTGTTCCAAATTAGATGTTTATGATATTACTATGGCCAATTGCAATTGTAAAACATTTAAAACATCTTTATTAAAAGAAAATATTGTATTGGTTGGAGAAATTAGTAATATTAATGTGACAAAAACTAAGAGTGGAAAAAATCCAGGGTTGGAGATGGCATTTGTTACTATAGAAGATCAATATGGAACATTAGATTCGGTAGTATTATTTCCAGAACAATTCTCCAAATATCGTTCATATTTATTTTTAGGAAATATTCTAGTATTTTCTGGGAATAAAAGCAAAAGCAAGGATGGTCTGATCGTAGAAAAGTGTTTTGAGCCCGTGGCTTGACAGAAAGGGGCTCTTCACTATAATGTAATAGTTGCGTGGTTTCTTTTTTACCAAGGAGTTTGAAATGAATATAACATTGCTAAGGGGTAATCTTGCTCGTGATCCAGAACTAAGGGTTGTGAATACTGGAGGCAAGCAAACATCTGTTGTCAATTTTACTGTAGCGGTATCACGCGAGTATACCAAGGCCAGTGGAGACAAGGATAAGATTACATCCTTTATTAATTGTGAGGCTTGGGATAGTGGCGCCGAGATGATCGCTGAATCTTTTAAGAAGGGCGATCTAGTAATGGTCGAAGGATCATTACGTAATGACACATGGGAAAAGGATGGCGTTAAGCATAGTAGTCTTAAGGTTAGGGTTAATAACTTCTCTAAGATTACCCGCCTTACCAAGAACAGTAAGCAGGAATCATCTGAGCCTGTAGCATTTTAATTCTGATAGGAATTTAGGACAAATGCGGGGGTCTGTGAATAGCGGACCCCCGTATTCTTATGATGACAAAAAACAAACTTAAAGTCTTAATGTGTTCAGAAGCCAGCTTTGTTAATTCTGGTTTCGGTATTTATGCGAAAGAGCTACTCTCTAGGCTGCACAAAACAAATAAGTATGAAATAGCAGAATTTGCTTCATATGGATTTGTCAATGATCCTAGAGATTCTTCTATTCATTGGAAATATTACGCCAATGCGGTGAGAGATACCGACCCAAGACATAAAGAGTATATGTCGAGGGTAGACAATCAATTTGGTCGCTGGAGATTTGAGAAAGTTTTATTAGACTTTAAGCCAGATGTTGTCATTGATGTTAGAGACTACTGGATGAGTGCCTATCAAGCAATGTCTCCACTACGAAAATTTTTCCATTGGATATTGATGCCAACGGTCGATTCCTCTCCTCAACAAGAAGAATGGATAGATACTTTTTTAGGTGCGGATGCAATTTTTACTTATTCTGACTGGGGCGCAGAGGTATTAAAAGAGCAGTCATCTAATAAAATCAACTATATAGATACAGCATCTCCCGGTGTGGATATTAATGTATTTAAAATTAAAAACCGTGCCGAAGTTAAACAACAACTAGGCTTATCTCAAGACTCCATTATTATTGGTTCTGTTATGAGGAACCAAAAACGAAAGCTTATACCAGAATTATTTAGTGTTTTTAGAAAAACGTTAGATAAACTACAATCAGACAATAGTCCCATAGGACATAACCTATATCTTTATTTACACACCAGCTACCCTGATATGGGTTGGGATATTCCTGAGCTACTAAGACAGTATAGAGTGGCCAATAAGGTACTTTTTACGTATATTTGCAAAAGTTGCAAAGTGACTGAATGTTCTGTTTTTAGCGGTGCTCAAAAAGTATGCAAGAGATGCATGAGCAAAACAATGACATTCCCGTCAGTTACTGACGGCGTTACACCAGAAACACTAAGCAGCATCTATAACATATTTGATTTATACATACAATATTCAATATGCGAAGGCTTTGGGATGCCACAAGTCGAAGCAGGGGCTTGCGGAGTGCCCATTGCTACAGTTAATTATAGTGCAATGTGCGACATAGTTAAAAAACTTAAAGCATATCCAATTAAGGTTCGTACATTATTTAAGGAACTAGAAACTAAGGCCCTAAGAGCCTATCCAGATAATGAAGACCTTAGTAACTATATTCTAGACTTTATTAACAAACCAGCACCAACCAGAGAAAGTCTTAGGCATGAAATACAAGGATTAGCACATCAGTATTATAATTGGGATATTATTGCTAAAAAATGGGAACAATATCTAGATTCTTTGAATGCCAAGAGCTACAGAGCCGACTGGAATGATGGAGAATATCAAGTAAATGTCAAACCACAAACCAACGTACAGCCACAAGAATATTTTGATCAGCTAATAGCGATTTGTAATAATAATTTTAAAGATCCTGGAATCATAGGATCTCACAAAATGCTAGAATTATTAAACAACGCCGATTACGGCTTTGTTCAAAGTAGTGCTATGTCTATGGCCGCGTTTGATTTTAATGGAGTACTAGACTATATTAATACTCTAATCGACAATAATAACCAAGCACATAATGTAAAAATAAATAATACTAAGTTTGATGAAGACTTTATACAATATGCTCACTTAAAAAGTAATACATAATGAAAAATATTCTATATATAGGACCATATAGACAAAGAGATCTGAACGGCATATGGTCTAGGGCTTTAGCCCATAATATAATTAGTGGATCATCAAATAATGTTCAGCTTAGACCATTGTTTATTGATAGTAAATACGCTATAGACGCTATTGATAATGTACTAAGTACTAAAGAAAAAAATCAAATAGACAAATTAGATACGGTAATTCAGCATGTTCCATTAGAACAAGCGAGACCCATAAACGCCGTACAAAATAATATCTTGATCCCTATTATGAGTCCAGATCTAATAGATCAAACTGAAGCACAAAACTTATCTAAATTTTCAACTATATTAATCGACAATAAGAGTGATGCCGTCAGGCTTTCTCAGGCATATCCATTTTTACAAAAAAACATCAAGAATATAGACTACACATTTTCTGTAACAGCATCACCAGCTACTTCTTTTAATATTGGTTTGTTCGGCAATAGCAATACTAAGCTCTACATGGTATGTAACTATAAATTAAATGCCAGAGTCATTTATGATATTATAGTTGCGTTTATCGCTAATCTAAAATCTAAAGACATGGTGTTGATATTATTTACTCTAGATATAACAGCAAATGAAAAGTCAGAATTAGAAAAATTTATTCAAGATGCCTATAAGGCAATGGGTATAAACCATACACTTAGTAGAGTGATTATAGCGCCTATATCTTCTGATTTAAATAATATCTGTATTGCACATAAATCAGCTAATACTTATATAGACGCAATAGACTATGGTTCTAATAGCATTAATACCAAACTAGCTTCTAGTCTCAACAATTCAATACTAAAAATTAATACAGATTATCATTTTAATCTAACCAATCACGCTAATTATATTAGCTATAATGGATCATTAAAAATATCTTCTGAAAGCATAAACTCTGCTATAAAAGCATATATAGTTTCTAAAAATACTTCCAATCAAATCTCATTATTTAAAACACAACATATTAATAAGTATATCTGATGTCTACTCTAAATACAATATATAACATAGCATACAAAAATATAGACAGTCGAACCAATGTCTTATATGCTCCAACTAATCATGTTTTTGACTTATTAGTTAGGCTTACTGAACATAGTTTGTATGATATGGGCAATCAATACCAACATTACTATTATGATTTATTTTGGAGCAATAATTTTTTTGAACATACACAGAATACTAAATCATTGGTCGCAAATGCCCACCTATTAGATCTGTTATGGTTTCATGCCAACCCTCCATTAAAATTTAAAAAAGAAGACATAGCACTAGTCAGAAATCAATTATCTAATACATACAAAATATTTACTGACGAGGTTACCAAAAACGCTTGGGGTTTTAGCGACCAGCGTTCTTTTATTATCCCATACGGTATCCCGGTTAGGTCTGAATTTGAGAATGTACCAAAAACCGAATCTGTGCTAGTAATGAATCTAAATGGTACTACAGATATTAATGGTTTATATCAACACATTAAAACGTCCATACCCACTGCTCAAATAATAGATAGCCTACAGAATATACAGTCTATTGATAGACTATACGAAATAATGTCTAAATATCAAGTGGTAATTGACATTTATAATCATCTTCATATTCTAATAGCCCAATACCTGGGCTGCAAAACAGTAACCTCAACGGCCCAATCAGAAAATTTAACTGGTATAACACAGTTATTTGATTATGGAAATATTAATAATGTATTAAGCTCAATTATTAATGATTCATTAAGTTTAGAAGATATTAACAAAAACCAATCATGGATTAAGACAAACCATAATTTTGATCAGTTTACCAATAGTATAAGTAATCTATTAAATAAAATTAAATTTGAGGAGTTTTTTACTGCATGAGAAATTATCACATAGTCAGTGTATCAGAGCCACTCTCCAGTGTGGCGGGATATCAAAAAACCATCTATAATAATATAGATCAGATCGTTAATCATTCAGCAGATAATATTTTGTGCTCTTGTTTAGAATATCTAGATAAGGAAAATTTGCGAGATATTATTGCTAATAGTTTAGCCAAATTAAAACCAAGTGGTCAAATGGTGGTCAGTTTTACTAATTTCAAAAAATTATTCGAAGATTTTAGTAATTCTAAACTACCATCATCACAAATCTTTGATGCGCTACGAGGCAAAAGCAACATTATTATACCAGAAGATGTATTATCTTTAATTGATATTAATACATTTAAATTAATGAATGTTAACTATAATAAATATAATATTACCATAACCATCGAAAGAATAATTGTTTAACAAATGCTGAATGTTTTGATTTTAGTACCAGAAATTACTAAGGGTATGAAGTCTATAGGTTCCAAAGCCCTATTAGAAATTAAAAAGCATACCAAGGTATTAGAATATCAGATACATACTATAAAAAGTCTGGATCTTAAAACACACATAACGGTCGCAACAGGATTTGAGGCTGATCGTATACATGATATGCTAGATTCTTTGAACGTGGGGTATAGTTTTAACCCCATGTATAAAGATACTAATCAAGCAGAATCAATTAGATTATATTTGCAAGATCATTCTCCAAAAAATTTATTAATTATTAATAATGGCATTTTATTAAAAAACAATGCACTTACAAGAAACCTGTTGTCTGGTAAGTCCAAATTATTTCTTCTTGACAAAACTAAAGAAAACTTTAATCTAGGATGTGTTACCACTAATAAATCTACAGAATACATTTTTTATGATTTGCCTGAGCCGTGGGCCGAATGTGTGTATTTGGATGGCGAAGCTGTTCTAGGATTGCATGATATTATACAACAAAAAAATATTGGTCAAATGTATTTGTTTGAATTATTAAATCAAATGATTGCTAATAATATAATTATTGATAAGCACTATATAAATAAAACTAAAGTTATGAAAATTAATACTATTAAGGATTTGCCAAAGGCTAAAACATTTATATGAAATCTCTTCTTATACAACAGGGTCCTGGTAAGTTTTTACAGAACTGTTCGTCTATATCATCAGAGAAAATAAGAATTATTGATATAGCAATAGATAACAATCTGTATCAAACCTTTTTTAGACACAAGCCCGACTATTGTATATTTGCTGCCAATGGAATATCTAATGAAATTGTACAGTTTTGTCAGGACTACTCTGGTACCACCAAAATATACTTTTTTGTTCTAAACCATAATGCTTTATCAAGTTTGCAAAATGCTATTCATGATAGCAATATTAAAACTATAGGATACGCCGATACAGATATTATCATACCTCCGTATCTCATCAATGATCAGCTGTTTTATAACAAAGACAATACCAATAGAACCGATGGTATAGTATGTTTCATGGAAGGTTTATCAAGTATTATTAATAGCATGTCTGATTTGCTATATCCAAAAACCAACATACCTATTAAAATGTTTAATTGTCCTAGTATTAAGCATTATCAGAACTTGGGTATGGTAACAGAGCCAGATAAGGCAGCATTGCTACAAAATCATAAATATTATCTAGATATTAATTTAGATATAGGGCTCAACTATAGGACAGAAGCAATTGCTTGTGGATGTATACCCATAACCATAGAAGATATTGCTCAAAATGTTTATCAAAAAAAGTCTATAGACAATATAACTCAGTCAGATACTATTACATATGGTCGCTTTTTGAAAGAAATACTAAACTATGAATGAAGATATAGGCTTTGTATTAATTAAGTTATTGAATAACAAAATCTATGATAATATCTTATCAACTATTTCTGATTTTATAAAGCATAGACCTTATCAAGAACACTTAGTTTTTAATAGTTATTCGGATCGTATCAATACGTTTAACGTTCCGTTGTTGCATCTTCAGCAATCCCAATTTTTTTATGGTAAGCTTATATTATTTGATATACCGAGTGTGATTTTAACTAATAAGTTTCCCAATATTAGCCAAAGAATACTCTTTACTTCGGATGCTCACTGGACACAATCAGGTTCGTCTTTGTATAGTCAGTGGAAGTCTATTTATGATCAAGATAATCTAGATATTATAGTCTCAAGCCCCGTATTAAACGACCTATATTCAATGTGCTGGAAAAAACCCGTAGCAGTAGTGGAGCGATTTACTTATGACGAAATCTCAAAATATATATGATAATTTGTCTGATAAGCAAAAAGAACAGATTATTAGAACATGGTATGAACAATTAAATAAAAGCTTTGCTGATATAGCAGAGGCATGGTCTACCTATCCTAACAAAGTTAGAAGAGATGCTAAAAAATTTCACATAACCATTAGAAATAAGTCGGATGCACAAAAAAATGCTTTACAGACAGGAAAGCATAAGCATCCAACAAAAGGAACTGAAAGATCATCAGATATTAAACAAAAAATTGGCCTAGGTGTGTTAAATGCTTGGGAATCATTAGATGATCAAGAATTAGCATCACGCAAAGCCAAGGCTAAAGCAAATTGGGATAAATTAGATATCAACCAAAAAGAGAATATGCAACAGGCGGCTATTGTAGCAATTAGAGAGTCAAGCAAAGTTGGCTCAAAACTAGAAAAGTTTTTACTCAAAGAGTTATTGGGATCAGGCTATGTTGTAGAATTTCATAAAGAACAATCTCTAGTCAATACCAAGTTGCAAATTGACCTATTCTTGCCTACTATGGGTACGGCTATTGAAGTTGACGGACCTTCTCATTTTGAGCCGGTATGGGGCGAGCAATCTCTTGATCGTAACATTAAATATGATAAGAAAAAAGAAGGCTTGATTACTGGTAAAGGATGGCATCTGATCAGAATCAAACAAACCAAAGATTTTTCAAATGCCAGAGGAATATTGATATTTAATAAACTAGTTGATACTATCAAATCTTGTGAACAGTCTAAAACACCACTAATTTTAACCATTGAGGATTAATAACTATGGCCAAGGCCGACAAGGAAAAAAACAAGGACAAGGAAACCGAAACACCCACAACCGATACTGTTAAAGTTCCAAAGATTACGGACTTAGAATGGACAGACTATGTATTGGGTTTGTTATCTGATGATGAAAAAATTTCGGACAACCCTACCACAGATGGATTACGCCGTATTTTTGAATTGGCCCTTAATTGTAAAGTTATAGCATCAACTAGCTCCGTTGTACAAACTCCGACTCCGGACAATGAAAAACGAGCAACCGTGGTTCATTCTATAACCTATGTTTTAAACGATGCCCAGTCGGACAGCAGGGATTTAAATACTGTGACTGTGGATGGCTCTGCTGACGTTTATTGGGGTAATTGTGACAAGGTATATCGTAATCATCCGGTGGCTGTTGCCGAAACCCGAGCAGAAGGTAGAGCACTCAGAAGGGCACTAAGACTACGAAAAGTTGTTGCTGCTGAGGAAATTTCTAAGGAAATTGAGGACAATCCTGATCTAAACACAGTTTCTAAGATTAGTAATAATCAAATTAATTTCATTGACGTTATGGCCCAAAGACTTAATATTAATGTAATGAGATTGTTCTCAGATAGTCAACTACCGACCGATAATATTTATACGGTATCTCATGAGGATGCTGTTGGGATTATTAGACTATTATCTAAATACCAGCAAAATACAAATGATATACCAGAGAATATTATTGGGTATTCTAAAGATTGGAAATAACGATGAAAGTATTATACAAGGCTAATGACAAGCTAACTTTTGAATTAGAGGGTTCTGGACAAAAGGAAATTTTTAAAGAGCTGGCCGTTATACAAGAAATTTTTGCAGAAGAAAGGTGCGGTCTCTGTTCATCCACAAATCTGCGATTTATTGTGCGAAATGTGGAGGGCAATGATTATTATGAGTTACGCTGTGCTGACTGTGGTGCCATATTGGCATTTGGTCAACACAAGAAGGGTGGCACTCTATTTCCTAAGCGAAAAGATGACAATGGAGTCATTCTTCCAAATAAGGGCTGGCATAAGTGGTCTAAAGAACAGTCAGAAAGCAAAGGCGGTAAAAAGAACTAATCTAGTTTACCCCACTTGCCAACTGGACATTCTGATGATGCCCACGATAGCTTGCTAATAAAGCGCTTGTTACGAACAATAGGACAGCCGCATTGATTGCATGTTGAGTTTACAAAATGCTCACATGTTTGACATATGTTATATCGCTGTTCTATTTGTTCGTCTGTGCAAAGTTTAGCGCCATTGTTTATATGCTCAGAAGCCGCCATAATAAAGTTTTTAACTTTAGTAGAAAAGGCTACCGAGGGTTGCTCCTCTGGCTCATTAGACGGCACACTGCACAGGATGGCGGGAGGACCATCTTCGGATGATATTTGTGTTCCGCACTTAGAGCAAAGATAAGTATCTAATCCTACTTCTATAAAGTTGCAAAACCACATATTATTCGAATCTTGAGTACTCATACGGAATAAGCTCCCATGGATAATACGAAATCATTAAATCTGTTCTGTTCTCTATACGGTCTACACTACCAAAGAAACTTCTGAAGATCATCTCGTTTTGATGCTGTAGAAATGGTGGTATTGATGCATATCTGAGTTTATTGTCTTGAGCACTTTGTTGTAAACATATCCAACAGTATAAACTATTATTTAACGGCCCATTAATACCAATACCGTCTACTTCAAATGGTACTCTTGGATTTGCCGAAGACTGTTGTCTAAATAAACTACGATTACCATACCTGTATACAGTGCCTAATAAGTCACAACCACGTAAAAGTCTTGGTATACGTTTAATTTGTACTTCAATACTATTAATATCGTCTAAATTAAATATATTCTGTACCCTTGTACTTTGTCCAACTCTGGTACCAAGATAATCCGGACCTAATAATCCGTATCCGCCTGGACTTCCTAGGTTTGTTTGACATACGCCGATACCGGGAACTGATTGAGCGTCAGCAGATCCATCATTATAAGATGGGGCTGTGGAGATTTCGGGCACTAAATATGTTTCTGTAGAGGCTACAGTAATCTCCGAACCGACCCCTTCTAAGCCCAAACTATTATCAGCATTTATATTAAAATAACGTTCTTTAGTTAGAGTTTTCCAACCCGTTATAGCAGGATACTGTGAAGTGTATGTATTTTTTTGTGTGTCAACAATATTAACAGGTATTGTATATTTATATTTTTTATTATTCGACGAAAAACCCTCGTCTCCTATCGCTTCGGAGGGGAATTGTGGAACTCCTTCTTTGGTGGCAAAATCCGGACACACATTATTATCTGCTACCAGACTAACAACAGAGTTTAATAAAGACTCATTAGCTCTGATGCATTGATATTCTGTAGATACTAAAATCTTAGGATTGCTAGTAAAGTCCAGCACACATGATTGTTTGGGGTCAATATTTATCCAATAATGATTTAAGTTTATTGGAGAATATACAATATCAATACTGCCATCGGTATTAGTGGTGATAAGAGGTTCTATTTTAGGTAAAACATCGGTGGGTATTTTTTGAATATGGTTACTGGGCAACAAGTCTTTTCTAGTATATGTTTTAGTTAGACCATACTCAGTATCTGTGTTTATAATACTTGATTTAGAAATTTTAGACACTCCGCTGGTATTAGAAACCGTAATAAAATCCACACCCTCTGCGATAATTTCACCAGTAACAGTTTGTCTATTATTAGAATCATCAGCATATATAACAGTTGCAAAGGCTACGGCCTGTTGCTCTAACAGTTTTAATAAATCAGTACGCTCATTATACAGCTTATTTAATTTAGTTTGTGTTCTGAGTTTTGGACAATTAGAGACAGTAGCATTGGGGCGATGACATTCAGCAGGATCGTCTTTGGTGAGTCTGTCTAAATGCTTTTGTACATATTTAATACTGTTTGACGCTAGTACAGATGATGTTTGGCTAGGATCTCCAACAATGTTTTCTAAGCTGGGTTGTGTTTTAATACTATCTATAGTGTCTAGTCTTGAGACAATACCGTCTAAATCTACTAATTTAATAGGAATATGTTCTATATAATTATTCTCTATTGTTAAGCAACCAGATAGAGGAATGGCTATTGGGGAGCTTTGAGATGTGGCTGTAGATGTTCTAACATACATAAAGGAATAATTTTTTTCATTATAGCCAGTTGATTGTTTTAACTGTTCTATCAAGCTACGTTCTAGATCGCCAAAATCAGCATTAGCCTGACGCATGTTCTCGGTAGAAACGGCTACGTTTTGTGTATTGGTTTGAAAAATGCTAGGTTCGTATAAATCTACTTCGCTGTAAGCAAATCCACAGGACATATCGTTAGTAAAACCAGTGATAGGTAATAGGGCGCCATTATTAAAATTATAGATATTAATTTTATTGTATTTAATTTTATCATTTTGATGGTTATTCAAAACTTCGTGTGTGGGTTGTATTTGATTAAATCTGAAATTTTTATCTAATAAATTTTTGTTAACAAATGGCGATATATTGCCATAAGAGCCGACGCTATGAGCAGAAAACCCTGCGTATGGGGGAGTTTCTTTAAAGTAGCCATTAGAATCTAATCCCCACGCACTATATTCTTTGTTAATGCCCTGATCCCTAGTAGTATTATTTGAATAAACTAATAATGTATTTGTGTCTGGTGTTGGAGACAGAGTATCTTGGGTGGTAATTGCTGTATCTATAACAAAAACAGAATATAAACTATTATTTTTGGTAATTAATGCCTTCTTTAAAATTTTTACAGTAATAATTTCGGCACTGCTAGACGATAGACGCTCTGTATTGGGATAACATTCTATACTATCTCCCACTAAAAAGATATCATAAGGTATTCTACTTTTGCAGATAATCGTTTTTGAATCAGTAATTGCGGCTTTCAATTCATTCGTAAAAAAGCTATTATTATAGGATAAAGCAGCATTATGTTCTAACATAGATATTGTTTGAGATAAATTTGCTAAATTGTCATTATCTACTTTTTTCCAACCAGTATCCAATGCAACATAGAGTCCATTATTTTCCGAACAAGTACCATCAGGAGTATTGGCAACGCCCGTAACAGAGATATTGATCAAATCACCATAATTTACTAATAGATTTCCATATGTTGCTGGATATGTTATACTGGTCTGATTAAATGGCAAATCTCCAGAACAATCAAAAATTAGTTCCGGCACATCTTTTGTATTAATCAAATCCTGATAATCCTGTACCAAACTAAATTTAAATTCTGTAGCATATTTACTTATTCCTCTTTGCACTTTTAGATAATTATGTTTCTTTAATTGCAAAATTGGTGTGTTATGATATTTCATAATAAATGCTTCTAAAGAATACCATAACGAATCATTCTTACGCACATTTAATAATATTTTTTCAGGAGAGCCGAATGGGTATTTGGTATACGATTGTGAATAGATCTGTCTACCAGAATCTTCTAGTGAACTTAAAAAACGGCTTTCTGCAAACCAGCTAATAATAGTATTAAATCCCTGACTATATCCAACACCCGGAGCGGTTGCTGTTCCAATTAGAGTGCCAGTAGTTGGAGAAACTAAAGAAGCTAATATCTGTACTATGGCATAGCTAGGAAAATCTACTGGTTTAACAACAAAACCTCCACCTGTTGGATCATTTTTATTGGTTAAGCATAAAGAGGTATCTGCGATGCCCATATTTGGAGCATCTATATTCGCTAAAGGCAATAAATGTTGATAGTTTGTTAAATCGGCGATAAAACTATATCCAGGATATTTTAAATTTTTAGTATAGTCTAGTAAAGACAAAGCATCACAATTACCATATGAAGCAAGATTGGGGTTGGTGTGTGGTACGAATTTTGGAACATCTCCTACATGTAGAATTAACTCCCAATTACATAATGAGTTAAATATATCATTAGAAGTTTGTGTTTTGGATGCTGAAGAAAGACCCGTTAGATATTGATTACTGATCAATGTATCATTCGGAGCCATGTCCTCTGCTTCGTCCAATACCATAATTTTGAGTGTAAATACTGTAGTCCCATTCAAGTCTCCGTCTTTCTGCTTAGGAGATCTTTCTGGAGGACAGGGACCACTCTCTGGTGCTGCATTTTTAAATAGTGTGTTTGTATAAAATTTACTGAAACTTGCAGCAGTCGGGTTAAGTCTATTGGTTTTTAGAATTTTGCTAAATTGACAAGCCTGTCTATCTGAGTATGATACTGCCGACAAAGATGGTCTCACTTCCCCCATGCTGCGTACTATATTTTGTTGTTTTTCTAAATCGGATAAGGTGTGGGCTGGGTATGTTGTACTATTAGTTACCTGTGTTCCGTTGATAATGTTTTGATCATATAAAACATTATATTTAGAGGCATTATCAGAAAATTTAATACTAAAGTTGTATCCATTATTTTCTATATGCTCTTGGTTTAACAATAAGAGCCTTAATGGGCCGCCGGGGGAATCATTCTCAGCATTTAATAAACAATCTAAATAATTAGCAATTTTATTATTTGGTATATTGCTATATAGTAGCTGTGAATCTATGCCCGTTTGATAATTAATGCCAGATACTACGGATGGTGGGATAGTCTGGTCTAAAAACTTTTTGGAAGCTTTAATTGGTGAAGGGTATTTACCGTTTCTGTCTGGTCCTCTAGTTTTCGTTTCAGTACCGTCTGGTTGTACTTCTAACCATATGACTAAATTCTTAGTATTGACATAATTTAAAAAATTTAATTTGACTTCAATATCTTTGATACCAAATGATTGTACTGTCGGTATTCGTAAATTGATTTTTCCGTCAGCGCCCATAACTTCGCTAGGTAGAGACGCAGGCCCGGTGACAGCAAATGAATATGAGAATGTATCATTATCTTGATCAGCCCCGAATTCATCATTATAAGTCGCAACATTAGTTAGTGCCGTTCGTTCAATAGGCTTGGGTTCTCCACCATGTAGATACCTATATCCATGTGACGATCTGTGTGTTGTAGTATCAATATATTCTTTATGTTTTTGATTAGTGTTGTAAAGTTCTAAACTAGCATTTTCACCAGGATTTTCACAATAACAAGGAGGATCCCACTGTACTCCATTTGCCATCTTTAAAGATATTGAACTGGACAATGTATTCGGCTCAACTACTCCGCTTGCTATATTAGCAGATAGTGCTGATATATTGGATACTTTTGGTCCAATAAAACTAAATGTACTTCTAGCTCCTGGATTAAATTTCAAGACACTGCTACGATTAGCATGAATAGCATAATCACTAGATGTATGTGGTATCCATCCGCTATTTGGATGTAACACACCCTTGGTGAAAGTAATAGGTCCGCCACCAACATAGGGAACTTGCCTTTGATAACATAATTTGTGTTTGCTAGGATCATCATCGTTTGCTATATCTAATGGAAAACCCGTAACAGGAGGCAGCGTGGCTGGTGTTGTCGCCGCTAATGATCCGGCATCTGATGCATTTGCTCGTGGTCGTTCTAAACCGGGTATATTAGTACCATAAAAAGAATTAATATTATTTTGTATGCCCAAGTTATTAATAACACTATTAGTATATCCTCCATAGGTTTTAACAGCGGGGGCCGAGGTTGTGGAGATTTTAGGATAGCTAAAGCCAACCGTGCCATCTTCTTCGGCCGAAATTAAGCCGGGACCATTAGCGGTTTTGTATTTATATAATTTAAAGCCTTCTGGAAATTTATTGATACGATCATATCTAACAGTATTAGTTCTACTGCTTCCAGTAAAAACACTACTTTTTCTTGCTCTTAGTTTAGGCTCGTATAAACTAAAACATTGCTCACAGTTGGGTAGGTTACTTCGAATTTTTTCTACATAAATAGCTGATAACTTGGCTATAGTATTAGATTCTAAGTTATATGTTATAGCCAAATTAGATACTGATGAAGCCGTATACTCTTTATTGGTTTTAAATTTGTATAATTCGTCTAATTTAACTACTTCGGTTTCTGGAAGAGAGCCTATCACGCCAACCATTTCTCTAACAGTAAAGCCGGTACTAATCGGAACAAAAACCGCTCCAATTTGACTAATAGCCACCCTATTAAATTTAGAGCAACGTACCCTTAGATTGTCTCGATTAAGATAAATAGGAGTAAATTCGGGCTCATTAGGAAGTAAAACGGGCACATCTGCCCAAGACTGTGTATTTTCATCATACCATTTGTTGAGCATAACATTGGGTACGTATGATATCGTGATGCTAAAACCGTTGTCATTATATTTTTCCATCAGATCGGCACCATCATAAACATATATTGTTTTTTGTTTTTTAAATGTACCATATGGTGAATTAATAGTACATTGAACAACATATTTGCCCGAAGTTTTTATTTTTAATCTTATATATCTACTATTAGCTGTAGTATTAGACGGTTTAGCAGTATTGGTGAAGCCTCCATTATTCTCTATAAATTCACAATCTGGGCCAGACAATTTTTCCCACAAAAAAGACATCTGGTTTTCAATATATCTATCGTGTAATAGTAATGATGTTTTATCTCTAACATTGAGCAATAAATCCATGGCGTCTAATTCTGGCCCATTCTCTTCTCCCTTTATTAAATCTGGGCTGGGTATCAGAGTACCATTTGTATCAATACGAGACGATGTTTTCATTGCGTATTTATAATATGAACCAATATTATTTGCCACATTAAATAATGTACCATTAGACATATATTGTCTATCAATATATCCAGTATATAACAGCTTGGGTTGGAATAACGTTTGCGCACCATCTATGTCTGGTTTGGCTATATCGTATAATGGTATAGATACGGTTTCTTCATTAGAAAATGTATTTCTAATAGAAAGACTAGAATTTGTTGGAGATATATTACTAACTATTGAGGTGCCTTCATAAGTAATTTTTTGATTATTATAGATTAAACTTTCTTTAGTGTTCTTAGGACAGTAATAATCCATAGCTTGTGTAATAACGGCACCAGCATTATCTGAGAATAAACTACTATTAACACTTAAGGTCACAGGTCCGCTGGACAGAACCAGATTAGCTCCATATTTTGTAATCAGTTTTGTGAATAGCTGGTTTTTATTAGTAATTAAATTATTGTTAAGACTATATGGCGATGGTTTAGTATCTAAATATAAACCGGTATTAGCTGTGCCACTACCGACAGTAATGGTTTTTTGTAAAAATAGACTAATGTCTTTTAATGCTGTCTTTAATAAATTGGTTTCAGTAGTTATGCTTGTTGATGTAGCACTATTATTTATATACGTGTCAACAATAGTCTTAACCGCTGCTGAGTCTAATGACCTAATAGCAAAATCTGTAATAAAAGGACTAGTACTTAAAGCATGTGCTAGCTTTCTATAGCATCTGGCGATTCGTAAATTCTTTTTAGCAAAACTACGAGTTTGATCAAGTGTCAAGATACGATATATGGCAGTATATGATCGAGTTAGGCACGGGGAGACAAAACCATTCGAAGGTATGCCCTTTATTTCAGCCACCCTCTTTTCAGCTTCAGAAGCATAATAGAATATACAATCCCCGTCTGGCACCCATAGTCTAACGTTATTATTTAATTGGGCGATGGTGAAACCATCTACGTTTTCTGTATTCGTTGTTGTGGATGATGGGGTCCAGGTTTCTTTAGTAACAACAGGCGCTAAAGTATAAGAGTCTGTTAGCGTCGATGCTTGAATAATAAACATATTTTCATCAGGATGTAATACGGCTGTGGAAACAGTGTACCTTTGACTGTTAACTAAATATAATGTATTATTATCAATTTTAATCAATACATCATTGGGTTTGGTGGAGTGCTTTAGTCTAGTGCCGGGCGGAAAGCTCTCTAATTTAGAGGCGGCTCCGCCTATAATCATAGGATTAGATGTGCTATTGCGTCTAACCCAACACATTATACCATAATATACTGCATATGGAATGTTATGTCGATTTAAAATCCAGTCAATAGACATCTGTCCGGCGTTGGAGAAACTTCTAAAACTCGGAGTAAATGATAGAAAATTTTCCATGCCTATGCGACCGCTAATTAACGCAGAGTTGCCGTTGGCATAACTACCATCATCAGACAATAACTTATTCTCTATATGCGCATCGTCTGTAACAAAAACCGGCAGCCAACAATCGGCTAATGCATCATTATTAATATCTGAATAAGACTGGACAGCTAGTGCTCCTATGGTATCTAATTTGTTATAAGATATAGTTTGGCTAGAATTATCACTATATAAAATAGATGAGCCGTCAGTAGATATCTTATATGGATATAAATCATCTACAAATGATCTATATACAATATTACATTTATTAGTTTTGTCTATAAGTCTTGAAGATAGCATTTATTATGATTTAATTGAAATTAAAGTCCACGTTCCGTTGATAAATGTAAACATTCCTATCATTCCTGTATTTGTTGTAAATCCCATCGGGTTAGTATAATCCATCATAACAGAAGGTACTGTACCAGATCTTCTCCCTTGAACATAGTGTAGTTCTATAGTAGCTTTATTGCTGCTAGCGATAGATCCTTTGGCCATAATCGCCGGTTTACTGATTGGTTCATAAAAGCCGGTGACTCTATTGTATCTACATAATAGCTTGGTTCCTTTTGGAGCAGAATATCCGCACTTATCTTTAACATATATTAAACGTCTATAACCGGCCAGCAAAGGATCTTTTGAATATTCTAAATCATCTATAAAAGCTCTTGTAGCATAAGTTTCATCAAAATCTGGTTGTTTAATTAAATCTTCTTCTAATGTAGCATATATGTTTTGATATGATGCTTTTTTCTTTTTTCTTTTGCGTAAAAACTCTTCTAAAGTACTAATATCATTACTATTAGTAACAATATATGGAGGCATTAATTCGGCCCCACCATCTCCTCCACTCCATACTTTTCTTTCGTCATCCCAAAATAAATCAATAGGACCAACCTTCCATAAATCGGGCCTTTCTGCCCAATTCAAATAAAAATCATTGGTAGCAACTTTTTCAGTCCATCTTGATCCATTCCATTTTTGGGTTTTGCCAATAATATCTCCAGTGTATCCCTGATTAGGATCATAACCACCATTTGTTTTAAGGTCGTTTTCAATATCAACAGGATATACGTCAGTATTGTCATTTACTCCACTTGGAAGATATTCATTATTAAATGTTTTTGCATAAATGGGGGCGTTGGAGTCGTTTTGTAGAGCAAAAGATTCTCCTATATTTAATGATTTATATTTTTTAGTATTAGTTTTTCGAGTAATTTTAATTTTGAATCTCATGGGTCTTCCATAAGAGTCAAAAGCATAAGGTTCATCCGCAGCATTGGGCACTGGAGAACCATCTTGGTCATATCCCCAAGAATGTAATACTAATGGACCTCTTAAACCGATAAACCTCTGATTATTCTCATGAACAACACCATTGTTCACACTATCACCATATTTAGATCTCATATGACTAAGCATAATGTCTTGATGATAATAGTCTAAATTATTTTTGTTAGATGTTAGATTGGTACTAGCCTTATTGACATTACGACTAGTTTCTAGAGCATAGCCAGCCTTAGATGGTGGAACAGACCCTCTGGCGACAATTTCAATACAGTGTCTGAGTCTGTCTCTAAAATATCTGGTTTGGCCAGTGTATCCTCCTATATTCGACAAATCACCGTGCAATTTATCTGGATGATTCCCGCTATAATTTTGACTATTACTATTTTTAAATTCACCCTTAGGCACGACAATGGGGTTTAATGTAATTAGATTAATAGGAACATCATTATTGTCTGTATTTAAGGTAGCATTAAGCTTCTTATTAAGATAAGTACATTTATCACAGGCTACGTCGATAGTTGTTTTGTTTTTTTGACCACTGTCTAAATACTCTATTGTTTCCATTTTGCGAATTTTAGTTCCCTTGCAAAACGGACACCGTGCTGTGTCATGTAAAGAATAAGAGAAGGTTGCGTTTTTGTATGTAGGATAAAAAGAAATAGGAGACAATAGTCCGTCTAGACTCATTGCTGATTGCATCCCATAATCTTTGTCTAATTGACCATTGACTTCTTTTCTTTCATAAAGTTGTACGGTTGATGTTATGCGTCCTGTGCTTTTTAAGAAAGTCCTAGCATTGCTGCTATTGGTTAATAATCCATTTTTTTCTACCGATGAATCTCCAACGTCACTACCAGACGGCACTCTCCATTGTGTTGCAGATCCGGGTTGGGTATTAAGTCCACCGGGATTACTATTTAATGTGAAGTCTTCAGCATATTTAGGTGTCCTCAATGGCTCTTCAATATATGGTCTAGCTTGGCCAATAATAACCATACTAGGACTCCAGCCATATAATTTAGATGATAAGTCTTGACTTCCAAACTCGGCTTTATTCAATCTTTCATCTGTAATAAATTTTTGCTGTTGCTGTTGAATATTCTGCATTTGGTTATGCAAATTGGCTATCTGTTTGTTTCTCTGCATATTGATTTTAGCCAATCGTTTCATTCGATCATTTTCTTCTTTATTAAAAAGTCCAATTTTTCTAGTATATGTTCTAAAAGTATATGTGGTACTAATACCCTGTTGGCCAATTGAAGTTTGAATACTTGTAATGATTGGGCCAGCAACAAAAGCGGCTACCTGTTTTACATCTATAATTTGATAATTAAAAGTATTGGTATTCATAGAATTAGGAGAAAATACCAAACTTCCACCAGCATATGTAAGATCTACTAATGGATTAGGGTCATAAGAAGACGACTCATAATTAATATCTCTAGTGGTTACAGCATCATAACCCAAGCCTATATTTCCATATACAAAATTTCCGCCCAAATTGAATAATGGCAACCCAGGCATCTCAACCTGTGCTGTTTCTATAATTGTTTGATAATTGACTTTGGTTTCTATTTCTTTAAATGCAGCTATGTCTAAATTATATATTCCACCATAGTTCCAAGGTACAAAATCTTCTTGTACCTCAATTTCTGTAGCGGTTATCATATTATTGACGGCTTTTTCTGCCATCTCAGCCGTTGTTGTAAAAGTGCTTGGTGTGCATGTTACCGGCAAAGTTGTACTTTGATCAATTGTCGTAGCCTCTGGAAAAATGCCTGTTCCGGTAATATGAGGATAATTTGTCCATGGACCATAAACAAAGATATTAGATTTGATGGGAATAGCAGCAAAAAATGGGTGTGCTGCTTTTGGTGCTAATTCCACATTATTCGCTGTTGTATTACTAGCTGCTGCAATCGTACCATACATAATATCTCCACCAAGCACACCATTGCTTTGGCTCATTGGCACAATATAACTAAGCATGTATCTTATCCACTCATAATCATATTGTTGACGGGTCTTTAAATATATTATGAGGTCTTCAGCAGCAACGTTAGAGATTACTGTCCTATTAGGATCTTTAGCATTTTCCTCACTAGATAAATAGAGACTTAATCCTGGAGAATCAATTAATATCTTAGCATATTGTTTATTGATTGGGTCCAAGAATACATAATTTTCTTCTACACTGGTTGGAACATATATTTTAGATTTAGTTAGGGGTACCTCTGCGCCCTGAGCATCCCTAGACTTTAACTGCTCACCCCATGCATTATATGATGCTATATTGTTAGTTAGGCTAATTGTGCCGTATGTGCCGTTACTATTGGATACGACACTCAATGTGGGTGTCAGCCCGGTTGTTTTTTGATCAATGACAATATAATCAGAACTAGATAAATTAGATATGTCCAGAGATGGGAAAACATAGGTATCAGAACAATTGGTGGTTTTAGCCTCTTGCAAAGTTAACCAGGTATTAAAACTAAAATAAGGATTGGCATTGGCTTGATTCCATTCGTCATTAGGATCATTAAATTTCGCATTTTTAGCTGCTTGACATTTAGCATATCGAACATGGTCAAAATTATAGTTGTTATTAAAGCCTAGTAATGGCTTAATTCTACCCTGTTCATCTGTAATAGCATACCATTCTGGACTACCAACAACGATACTGTCATCGATTATATTACCATACTCTTCCCAGGCGCCTTCATTAGTAGGCATGTAATTATATGTTAATTTACCATCGCCTTGAAAGATATAGCCATATCCTTGTGCAGTACTGAAAGCGGCTCCGAACAAACTCTCGTCTTTATATGATTGCAAGCCCCACGCAGCAACCATGTATTTTTTACCGTAATGCTTGCCAACTTCTGCTACGAATTTATGTAATAATTTGAGATCTTGCAAAGCTTTCTCTTGTATATATTGTGAACCATCAGTTTTGTCTGGGCTAATGGGCACAGGATATAATTCATCTCCACCTATATTACCACCTAATAGTTTCCAATACCAGTCAGTTTCTTTATGGGCTATAGTCTCGGCTTCTGTTGCCGATACTCCTCTGTCTACTAGTTTTTGTTTGGTCTGTAGAAAATATGCCCTTCTAACCATTTCTATTAAATCTGGTTTATATGTCTTTGACAACGAATAAACCAAAAAGTTATCAAATCCAGCCAAAGCTGCTCTAATCTCAGACTCTGTAATATAAAAATATTCAACATCTGGTAATGAGGTAATCTGTCCTGTTTTGTCTAGAACCTTGGTGTTTTGTGCAATGGATCTTGTGTACGTGTATGGTAATGTGAAGCTGGAACCTAAACTAACCTTATTTAATTTTACATTAAGGGTTGGCAATTCATTAACATTGATTACAACATTAATTTGTCCAGTCCAAGAGTCTAGCCATACTGGACGAATTTGTCTGGCATCCGTATTAGAGTCATTATCTGTTCCTATAGATACCGTAGCGTTCTCATCATTAACAAAACCAAAAAATGGACAAATAGCGTCCATATACAAAGGAATCCATCTATCATTGGCCGCTATGGGGGCTTGTGCGGTTAATTTTATTGCTGTTTTATAGTTGCCATGTGTCGAAGATATTCCACTACCCGTTTCTGAGGCATCAGCCCACACACTGTCTGCTACAGCAAAAGATGCGGTAGTACCCGTTGCCCTATCTTCATCATTAACTATATCGTGGTATGTAAAACCAGCATTGCTATTTAAATGATCCGTTAATAGTTTATTTCGAGTTGTACAAAAGTTGACTGGTCTTATCTTACCATGACCATATTGAGCAGCTTGAGAGAAGAATGGTAGTGAATTGGGGGTGCTATTGGGTTGGTTATATACTCTATAGTTAATAAAGTTTCCGGTTTTAGGATTATAAATAAAACTAGATTGAGAATATGCTAATCTATAACTTTTAACTTGAAATAATCTTTGCTGTTGACCTCCAATAATCATCGCTCTTGCTGGTGTTTCGTTCTTTTCTTTGCCAAAGGAATTAGAAGATATATAATATCCATTACATTCCATGTTTTTAATAGTATTTTCTATAATATTTGGTCTAGGCTGTTGTAGTCTGGATATTGTTTTAACTTTAATAACGTGAGTGATAGTGCTATTATATACCGTTGGAACCATCTCAATAAAAATATCTTGCCCAGTTTTTTCTGCTACTGTATTAATTAGCTCCATAACGCTCATTACTGGGCCAGTTAGTCTAATATCGTCTGGTAGTCTTTTTGTTGTTCTGGTTCTGTCTGTATAGATTAAATCATTTAAATCTAAAACAAACTGACAGCGATCACCCCCTTCTGTATTAGGGGCGCCAATACCGGCAATAGTTGGCTGAGGTGGTATAACTCCAAACGAAGAAAATGCACTAGTGATAGGAGAATACAAATCTGAATCTGCTTTGTCTTTAACCATACACTTGGAAATGATTCTTCCAAATGGTGAAAATGCTGTACGAGGTAGCTCTGTTCCGGTTGTCCATAGTTTTTTAGACGAAGATGGAGATAGTGAGGTTAATACAGATAGCGCATCTAAAATATAATTAATACTCACTCCGTTATCATTTTTCCCTGAACCTCCAAAACCATTAGTTCCAAAAGATTCAAGAAAACCATAAACATTAAAGACATTTGGTAAAATACCTTTTTTTAGGTGGGTATTATCGTATGTGATGTTTGTATCGACACCCAGATAATTTTTAGGCGAACCATATATGGTGGAAGACGACGCCTTGCTAAATACTGAGCCCGCAAACTTATCTATAATAACATAACAAGAGTTTAAGATAGATGATGGTCCATTAATTATAACGCTATATTGCTTACCTCCACTATTAAGATTCCTGGTCCAAGACTGTACAAAACCGCCAAACATAAAATCTCCCATACGAAAATATACCGGCGTATCGATAATATCATATCTAAAGGTTGTAGTACCGGTAGTTTGATCAACACCTCCACCATCTATTTTAGTACTATTGCCAAAAAATCCAGGGTCTGGTTTACTCCAATATCGTGATTTTAATAATCCTGTTGTAGAATCTAAAAAATAATATACCTTACCGGGGATGATTCTATTATCCACAGGTGTGTTGTTTGTGGCTTGCTGTCCGGTATACTTATCAATATAACAGCCTACCCCTGTACAGGTTGAATAATGATTATCGGCAAAAGAACTATTTGCAAATTGATTATATGTCTGAGCGCCTTCTGGCAAACATTTTGATGCTGCCTCGTCCTCGATTAAATTAACAGTTATCTGTGAAGGCTGGCCGCCCCACCCTGCGCTAGTATTATAACTAGATACACTAGCTCCTAAAAATAATGTCTGAGCGATCTGCTTAGGTTCGGTATTACAGCTTTGTGTTGGCATAATTAATGGTCTAACCAGCTCTTACTTGTTGTGCATTGTTGATACGTCCACGATACAGATCGAACAAACCTTCCATTAGTCGGATCCCAAGTTTGATTATCTGATGAAACAAATACTTGTCCTGTTGCGTTGGTCGATCCTCCTCCTCTCATAACATTTGATGATCCAAAAAATGCTGTCGGCCTATCTCCGAATGGTTTTAATCCTTCTACAATTCCCGTTATAGCTTGATACACCGTTCCCCCTGTCCATAGCGGACAATCGCTATTTTGTACAAAAAACCCCTTTAGGCTAGACGGTGGTACTACTGTAACTTCTACAGTAACACTTTTTTTGGCCGAAGTTTTAGTTCCTAAATTTTGTAAAACTGGCCCAAGTGCTCTACCTAGCACAAAAGCTTCTCCAATTACGTCGGTAGGACCACTATCCTCAATATTTATACTTTCAGATATAACGCCGCTAATAATGGTAAATTTATTATTAAAATCATAAGAGTAAGAAATTATACCCTTTCTAGTATTATGTGATTCTGAAGTAGATATTGGAATAATATTTAATAAACCATGTTTAGAATAAACAGGATTGTTCGGAGGGGATTGAGAACCTCCACCAGCATTATATGGCGGAACATATCCAACCGTTCTATCGCTGGTGCTCATAGCAATGCAAGCTCTGCGATATAAGTACGGCTTTATATCGTATATCCATCCACTAAGAGCATTTTGATATTTATTAACGGTTATTGAAGCAGTGGTGCTGCTAGAGCCGAGGGTGTCTGGAACCTGATGAACTAATGATCCAGCATATGCTCCTCCTGTCGGAGCTATAATCCTAGATGGATTACCAGAACTTAAGTTGGATACTCCACTACCTAATGAACCACTAGCTAGGGATAAACCTCGTATTTCTCCTTTTACTGATACGGTATGGATGTATCGTTCATCTGTAGACATATCTATAGTATAGTCTTCAATAAAGCCGATACCTGTAGGCATCGCAATCCAATTATCCACAACCTCATATCTACCTTCTGTAATACTAAAATTAGTATTCCTTATATGGTTATATAGATAACCTGTGGCCAAATGAGGAGGAGGAGTCCCACCTGCCCCAGACAGAGATACCACGCCGGTTCCGGGAGAATTAGTTAAGCTCAGACCAAGCCTAGAATCAACCCATGCTTTCGCATTAAGATAGGTATTATTCATGAGGCCGCTGGTGGCACCAGTACCACTCGGAATACCAATAGCGCTTAGAGTACGGGTAACTTTAAATTGTGGAATATTAATAATGTCCAGAGTAGCAGATGACGAAGATGGTGTTTGTCCTCCTGATGTTCCGCCAGTTTGAGTACTTCCTGGTTGTAGCGATTGTGCTGTAGGCGCTGTTGGTTTGAGATTAGGATTATGATATTCTACTTTTTGTGTAATACCATTAATAGTAAAATTACTATAGGTATAGTCTTCTAATGATTCTATGGACCAAGAATCAACGAGTCCTTTAACCGAATACCCTGAGATATAACTTTTGTATCCTTCTAGTACAATAGTATAGTCGGCAGTTTGTATCCAGTTGTTATCAGTTTTAGACACATCAACACTAATCACCTTAACACCGGTTAGTGCATATATGTCTGTTGATGGTGATCCATTACTATTGCATGTGATTTTAAATTCACCAAATTGATCCGGAGTAAACAAATCATTTAGTTGCTTGACTCCGCTTAATACATGGCTAATACCACTACCGGTAGCATTAGTTGCTTGGGGGCGCACAATTTTACCAGTTAGTGTTATTTTGGTAGTGGCAGCTTCTGGAATACCTATGCTATTACTCTCTACATTCATAGATATATCTACAAATGGTGTTGGTCCACCAATAGTATGAATACCAGAGCCTTTAAATAGTACCTGTACTGTAGGGCCGGATCCAGTAGATAGTGCTGTAAAATTATTAACATTATCTAATGTAGCATCTAAAAAATCTTGAGAGTATACCATTAGTCCTAAATCCTTGTAACTTACTAACCGCTAGAAGATGGTGTTGGAGTAGGGGTCGTTGTACGAGTTGGTGTGGGTGAGGCATTTGGGATCTCACTCAAAATACTCAAATTAGGCAATAATTTACCTTGTAATAAAAACCCCTTATGAAGTACTTGTATATCATCATTAACATACACTGAGCTTTGATATAACAATTCGCCAAGTTTTTTGGATGCACACAGGCTTTTTGACGGAGTAACGGTAACCGTTGCTGTGGGTGTACTAGTAGGAGTTAAACTCCTAGTCATAGTAGGGGTACGTGTTGGAGATATAGAAACCGTTATGGTAGGAGTAATAGTTGGTGTTATAGATGGTGTGGGCGTTACCGTTCGCGTAACTGTTGGAGTGGGAGTGGCACTCTTAGTAGGAGTTACTGTTGGTGTAACTGTATTTGTTGGGGTCACTGATGCTGTTGGAGTTGGTGTAGCAGACGAAGAGATGGTAACACTCGGTGTAACCGATGGAGAAACGGTAATAGTTGGAGTAATCGAAGGGGTTGGCGTTGGGCTGATGCAAATATTAGGATTGCTAAATGTATTATTTGCAGTCCCGGAGCTATCAACAACAACAGAATCTGGAATCGAATCTGATTGTGTGGCATAAGCCCAATATCCCGGACCCGAGCCATTTTTATTATTGGTATAATAAGCAGCTTTATACCATTCATCTTCAGAAGGTAGCCAATAAGAATTTTTATTATTTGGCGATGGCTTATTGGTTCCCTGAATTATAAAATTAGATAATGTGTAAACCCCATCTTCGGTGGTGCTTGTTCCAGGAACACCGGTTGGTTTATTATTAGATAACCAATTAATATATCTAACGGAGCTAAACCAATTAATATAGTTTACTGGTTTATCTCCCATATTAATTCTAACAGTATAAATATATATACCATTAACTAAACTTCTATTAATACCACCACGCCTATTTAAATCACCCATATCAGTATGCCATAATCCCAACCCATTTGGGGTTTTGCATATGGCATTAAGAAACTCTGCATACTCACTATTGGTGACGGGATATTTTTTAATTTGATAATTATAATTAACTCTACCAAAATCACTGTTGGAGGCATCTCCACTATTACTAGCATCTTCTATCAGCACATAGTTTGTACTATCTATGCTCGCAGCCACTTTGGCTACGCGAAAACCAATATTACTCACCTTGCCGTCAGCGGCCTGTGTACCGAACCAAGACTTAGACAAATATGTTTGATCATTATTGAATGCACCCCCGCGAATAATAGGATAACTACCACTAATAGTATCTAATAATTCATTAATATTACCCGTCTGATCAAAAGTTCCATAATAACTAGATTTACCATTAGAACCAACTGTAGACAAATTGCCGTCTAGAGTATTCCAGTCGGCCCTACTATTATAGTTTGCGCTATTGCACGTTAGTAGCATAATTTAACTCTTTACTAGATTAAGATATAATGGTTTATCCAATTTATATTGCTCAAACAATTTCATAAACTCATTTTTATTTAAATAATATTTATCTCCATACATACTTGCAAGCTCTATAGTGCTATTATCTAATCCTGACAAATATTCGAGATGCTGCTCTGTTTGATCGTTAACAGATAGTCTAAAATTATATTGAGTTAAATAACCAATATCAATGCATGGCATATTTTCTGATAGTTTTATTTGTGCTTTAATTTCTTCATTAAACCAAGTATCATTACCAATTTGATCATTGACATAATTGATCCATTCATTTTCTGTTGTAAACACCTTAATATCATCCTCAGATTCTATTTGTTGTGAAAAAAACAACAGGCCTACGCTTCGTTTGTTAAATAAATAAATATATAATATTTTATAAGTATTGTTAATAATTTTCATACTAAACTGCTCCTGAATCGGTTATGGTCCATCCCCTAGCTAATAATCCGTTTCTAGCAGAAATAACGCTGGCCTGATTAAAATAGGTTAATCCAGCTGCTCCTAAAGGCACAGCAGTAGTAGTCGTATTGTCGTTTAAGTAAATTAATAAATTACTATATAATGCTGTTTTATTTGTATTAAACCTATAAGCTCCACTTAACATATTAGTCATATTTGTTGCTTTACTAAAATTCAAATTTCTTAAGTCAAATGTCAAACCATCATTGCTGCTAAATAAAGATTCCATAGTGGTAATATTACTGGTATTCCAGTAGGATAGTCCATCTCCAGTAAAAACAAAGCAATTTAGAAAACAATTGTTTAAATTATTATCTAATGGCATTTTTGGACCATCTGTTGCTGACAATCTTGTTAAATTCCTACAAAAGTAAAAGTGAGCCCCGCCAGAACCTAAGATAATATTAGTTCCAAACCTAACCACTCTTTGTAAACCGCTTTGGAATGGGGTGTATGCGCTAGGCACAGAAAATCCATAGTAATAGTATGAACCAACCCTAAAACGAATATCGCTACTTCCGCTTCTTCTAGTCACTCTTATAGTATAGTCTGTATTATTCACTAAACCAGTAGGAGACTGAACACCACTAAGTCTGCTTGATCCGGTATAAACAAAATTTTGACCATTACCCCAGTTAACTTCTACAACAGCGTCTGATGCGACTTGGAAGATTTCAAATATCTCATTCGCCGAATATCTATTGATGGGGAACCAAATAGACTGATACCTCCAAACGAAAACCATACTAGTTTCATTACCATAATCAATAATATTCCAGTTTTTAGTATTAATTAAGTATAGTCTTCTAGTAACGGCTGTGGCATTCGTAGATAAAAATTCTTGATCTATTGCAAAGGTTACATTGTTTTGAACTGTTCGGGTCGGGTCTCCCCAAGCAATTAAAAGTGCGTGGTAGTTAGCCTGACTATAAGATGTAAATCTTAACATGTCTGACATACTAGTAACTAAACCAATATTCCACATACTAATATCTTGATTGAAAGCCAATGCTTCAAAGAACATTGAATTCATATTAGTTACAGCACCAGTATTCCAATTACTCATACTTTGATTATAAACAGAGGCTCCAGAAAACATGCTGGCCATATTAGTTACAGAACTAGTATTCCAAGTATTTAGAGACTGATTAAAAGCTGCGGCTCCGTTAAACATACTGCTCATGTTGGTTACCGAACCAGTGTTCCACAAACCTATCGGCTGATTAAACCTGGTAGCCCCAAAGAACATGCCAGACATATTAGTCACTAAACTAGTATTCCAATTATTAATTGGAGCATTAAAGTTGGGGCAAGAAGCGAGCATGTACGATGTATTTGTTACGCTAGACATATTGAAACCATTGATACCAATACCAACAAGACTAGCACAACCCTCAAACATACCGCTACAATTTGTTGGCATAACGGGAGTTCCAACAGAGGATATGTCCAGATAGGCACAACCAGCAAAATTTCTAGCGCTATTAGCAACATTCATATTTAGTGGACCCCAATTACTAATATTAGTAATCTTTAGTCGGTCTCCACTATTATTAAATTCCCACCCCTGTATAGTTCCAGAGATTCTTATAGTTTTTATAGGATTAATCGTGGCAGTAGATCCTAAAGCTATGGAAGTTAAAGATGGTGAGGTTATAACCCAAGTATTATTACCATATGCTACTTCTGACCAGAGAGTAATTGCAGGTAATTTAAAAGGATTCCAATTAATACCATCACTACTCACCAAAGCCGTACTAGTGTTATAGGGAGTTATAATAAATAACTCATCGGCATAAAAAACATTGGAATATATAGAACCCACTGGTAAAGATCTAGCAGTCCAGTTAATGCCATCCGGACTGATATAGACAATGTTAGTACTGACTAGAGAACTGCTATATCTATTCGTACCCGGCAAGGCGACAAACAGGCCGTTGCCATAAGATATTCCTACATATTGATTAGATGCTGGCAGGGCTCTTGCAGTCCACACCTGACCGTCGGGAGAAGTAAAGTACGTAGTAGTAGTACCTCCAACGACAATAAAGAGACCATTAGCATATGTAATCCTGCGAGGGTTAATATTTGATGGTAAAACAGCAGCAGTCCAAGATACACCGTCTGTACTAACATTAACTGCAATATTATCTGACACAATTACGAACCTACCATTACCATAAGCTGAACCTCTCCAAGATTTTAAGTTGGCTAAATATACTTTAGTCCATGCAATGCCGTCTGTACTAGTAACTGCAACACTGGTAACATTGTCTGAAACAGCAACAAATCTACCATTACCATATACCACGCTAGAGAAAGCTGAGAGTCCAACAGGAGCCGTGAGGGTCCATGATGTTCCATTAACGCTTGTTGCTATAGTATCAGTGCTTGTAGGCACGCTAACAAATATACCATTACCATAAGCTATACCGGCAGTTCTACTAGAAACGAATGGACCAGCAATATTGGCTAGAGAATAAGTATGTGTTGTTGCCGACTGATCCCAAGCGGTTATTGTATCAGAAGTACCATCACCCCAATTTACATTAAAGTTATAAGTACCATTAAAAATTAAAGGAAGTTTAATTTGATTAATATCACTAACGCCAGTATTTGATGTATTCCAAGTGCTAGTAAAAACGTTTGGTCTTGACGGCGTGACGGTGGGGGTGGCTGTTTTAGTGACCGTAACACTTGGTGTCACTGTGGCTGTGCGAGTAGGCGTTACTGTGTTAGTTGGCGTAACAGTGTTCGTAGGAGTTACTGTTCTCGTGGGAGTAACAGTAGGCGTTACTGTTCTTGTAGGAGTATTTGTTGGGGTTTTGGTTGGCGTAGCTGTTACGGTGGGTGTTGGAGAACTAGAAGCACCTGGAGTTTGGGTTACAGTTGGCGAAACAGTTGTGGTTGGTGTGATAGTAGGCGTAACTGTTGGTGTAGCTGTTACTGTTGGAGTTACTGTTGGTGTTACAGTATTTGTTGGAGTTATAGTTGGTGTTACTGTAGTCGTAGGAGTAACAGTTGGTGTTTCTGTGCGTGTTGGTGTCGGAGTTCTTGTGGATGTGGCAGTAATAGTGGGTGTAACAGTAGGAGTGACGGTTTTTGTTGGAGTAATAGACGGCGTAACTGTTACTGTTGGAGTGGGCGTGCTACTAGCCCCAGGTGTAGGTGTAACTGTTTTGGTAGGAGTTGGCGTGCGAGTTAACTTACAAGCTGAACGCGAAGCGCATTGGATAACGGTTGGTTGTACAAATTCTAGAGTATTGGTAGTATTGTTATTTAATGAAGATGTAATAATACAAAAATCAACTATGATATGCTTAGTAACACAAATAGTGACTATTTCAGATACTGATGACGCTACGAAAGAATAGGAGTTCTTATCTAATGTTACACTATATGGAGAGGTTTTAGAAATAGAAAACGAAACAGTATAGGCATGGCCTACAGTTAAATTGTCCAATGAAATATCCACATAGTCTTTGGACATCTGCCATGGACCAATACCATTCTCATCAATATCTATACAAGCTGGCTCAGTGTTTGATCTTGTTGCATATGTCCAGTATCCCGCATTAAGAGAACCACCCTTATAATATGCTGCTTTTACCCATTCATTATCAGAAGGAAGACTATAATAGCTATTTGCATTACGCACAATTAAATGATCATCTAAAGACAAATCATAGGCACCAGTATTAGTAACGGTTGACGTTGGGTCCGAGACCCTATTGTGCAACCAGTTGCAATAACTTGCGGCCATATACCAAGTAATAAAATTTACTGGTTTACTACCGGCATTGGGTTTTGACGAATACCTGCTGCCAGATGCTTCTGCACTATTATATAATATACCTCCTCTATCATTAGAGGACATAAAAAAATGATATAATATATTTTGGTTATTAACTGTTGCTTCGCCAGACGCATTAAAGGTGGATGTTCTTTGACGCCTCAAGCCATTCGGGTCAACACTATTCAGAAACGATACATAATCATCGTTAGTAACTAGAAGTTGACCAATACGATATTCATAGTTAACAGAACCATAGGATCCAGCATATGTTCCAGTTAGAACTAAAGATGCATTTCCCACATCAGATACTGTAGTAAAATTAGGTAAAGATAGTGGATTACCGCTAGAAGCTATTCTAAAACCTATATCGTCTTTAATGACTAAGCCATTATCTGGTTCTGGTTGACCGGGCACATATCTAGAATGAACATAAGATGATCTGAGTTGTTCAGCGGAGTCTCTAAACGAACCGCCTCTAATTCTTCGATAATAAAAATTATCTATTCCAATAGAAATTGTGTCTAGTTCTTCTGTCCATTCCCATACATTCCCACACTGATCATAAGTGTTATATGCACTAGGACCACCATTATAACCTACTGTTGTAACGTCGCCAGGAATATATCTCCACTCTACACAGTTATTATAATTGGCTGTATTTAATCCTATAATATCTAGCATTATCAAATCCTCTTTTTATAAAATTAACAGGCATTGGCGCCACATTTGATCACCAAGAAATCTACGGCTTCAATATTAGAACTAACGTTTGTTAGCTTACATTGAGCTATTGCAGATTCTTCGGTGCTCAAAGCGGTACTCATCATACTTACGATAGTACCAACTCCACCTTGTTTGAATATAACTTGACCACTATTGGGCATAAATGAAACATTAGGAGATGATGAGGTTAATTCATAAGTATGTGCATCTCCAGGAATAGCTCCAGAAATATTAACTCTAACAACCTGATTACCTGAGCAGCAATTGGTTGGAAGCACCATAGTTGGTCCTCCAGAGAATAGTACAGAGTAATTGACATTTGGCAAACAATTGGCGCAAGTTAGTGTGAAGTCGTCACTTATAGTTGGTGCTGTCGCACTTGTATTATCTACAATAGATAAGTTAATAGTTGTGTACTTATTAGTATTGCTAGTAATAGGACTAACTCGATATGGCATTACGTCAGTGGTATTAATAGCACAAGAGCCACTAGGGAAACAAAACTGTAATTCAGTAACAATATTTTTAGATGAACCAACAGCAACGAATTGTCCAGACTGTTTGGATACTATTGTTGGCCAATTACTGTCAACATAATTCAGTGAGTATGAGTATGTTTCACCAGGAATTAAATTTTGAGCAGATGTTGACAATTGATAGCGATTTACTCCGGGCGAAGATAAAGTAAATGCATTGGACGAGTGTGCCAAAGATGGTGTTGGTAAGCAATCATCACATCTAACAAGCATAGCGTTGCTAGTAGTGGGACTAATATAGGAACAATCAACAGGCTTGACCTCTAAAACAACAGATGAATATCTTTCCAGACCTTCTGTATATAAACTACTACTACTGTAAGTATAGTCTAATAGATTATCTGCGTTCTCACAAAGCCCCGTTGATCTGCAAAATGTTACACGGGCTGGTATTGTTGTGGTAGAGCTATCTGAACTAATAATGCCTGTAATGGGATAAATAAGAGTAGGCCAATTACTGTCATTGGTTTTAAATAAATATTCATATTTCTGTCCAGGAACCATATCCGTTAATTCGGCACTAAAAGTATTAACGTTGAGCGAATCTGATGACAATAGCATCATGTTTGGTATTGATGCTTTTACTCTAGGTAGGCAATCTAGGCAAGAAACTGTTAAATCATTACTATAGACCTTATCTAAAGAACCGGAACAATCATCACCGGTTATCTCTGCATTAAATCTTACAAATCTTTCTACGTTAGAATAGTCTACTAAACACTTGTCGTCGATTGAATAGTCAATAACGTCACTGCTATTAGATGGACATAGTCCAGTAGAAGGACATAGTGTCACCTTCATTGGAATGTTCATTGTTTCATAATTAGCAGTTAATCTACCGCTAACAGGAGTGACAATGGCTGGCCAATTAGCATCTACGCTATTAATACGATAAATATATTGTTTACCGACCTTTAGATTGGAAGCAACAAGATTGAGTGATGTCTTGTTCTTAGTTATTCTGTCTAATTGGATAGTAGAAGGTAGTGTTAGTAACAGCTTGGGAATACAATGATCACATGTGATAGTAAGGTCTGTAGATACTGGTGATTGCAGATTACTATTTGCTGGCGATACTGTTAATTTAACAGCGGCGAAGGGGCTTTGTCCAGCATCACAATTTTGAGTACCAGTAAAATCTAAACCATTAACACAATCATTTTCATTTGCACATAGCGTGATTAAGCTTTTGATATTGGCCGAATCCGATGAGGAACGAATTTGTCCTGATACTGGAGTAACCTTAACGGGCCAATTACTATCAATAGCACTAAATACATATGTATATAATTGATTTGGGACTAGTCCATTAACAGATGTGACAATCTGTTGACTATTTAAAGTATTTTCATCTAACGCTATGTTTTCTTCAGCAGTAAGGGTTATATTTGGTAAGCAATTTCCGCACTCTATAAGGGTTTGAGTGTCTAAAACATTTGCGTCTGTAGCAACAGAATTTACAGACAATCCGAGTATAGAATAGAGGCTAGTTCTATCTACGGAGGCGCCTGCATTGCTATCTATATATGGGGCATTATATAGCACATTAGGCGAACCAGATGGACACAAACCAGTGGTTGCACAAAACTCTACATATGACTTAATTTCGTAAACATTATTTAGTGAATTAGGTTGGAAAGTACCAGATAGGGGATATACCTTAACGGGCCAATTCCCACCTTTGTTTGTAAATGTATAATTATATGTGTCTAATGGACTTAATCCACTTACTTTAATTCCGATAGTTTTGACATTTGACATTTATATACCTTATTTAACAAGAGGGGTTATCTGATACCTGAGACGACACCACAACCGGCATAAAATTCTGTGAACAATCACTACAGTACACCCTAATGTTATTGCTATAATAAGTGCCTGTCACAGCCGGGTCAACTAGTTTTAGTTTAAATGATGATGATGTATATGCATTTGTATGACTGACTACGGTCGAGTACGGTATTACGGCAGAAGATCCTGACGGGCATAATGAAACTGCTTGACAAAATTCTCCGACAAAATTTAGGGTATAATCGGTAGAGTCTGTAGTAATTACTCCGGATCTATTACCTACATATAGCGGCCAATTTGAATCAATATTGTCTAAGCTATAATGATATGTACGACCGGGATTAAGATTAATAATATTACCAACAATAGATATGCGATTAGCTTTAGTGATGGTTAAAGAAGGTGTAACGTTTAGTTCTAATTTGGGCACAGGAACGCAATCATTACATTCTGCAAACATATCATTGCTAATTACTGTATCCTCATTAATGCTTAGTATAGATACTGTTTCAGTACCTTCTGCCACAGGTGTTAACTCTAGGCTTATTGTGGCTCTTTTGTCTTTGTCAACACCACACATTTCTGTATCATAATTTCCAGCAGATTCACAAAAAACTAATTGTGTTGGAACGGCAAAAGTATCATCTGACCCCTTAACGGTTCCACTTAGGGGATATAGTTCAACTGGCCATGTTGCATCTAATACCTTGAACCTATATGAATATCTTGTTTCTGGAAACATACCGCTAGCCATTCCACTAATAGTGATACTATTCTTTGTTTCAGAATCTAGTACAATACTATTTGGTAAAGTTATTTTAGGTCCTACTTCGGGTAAACAATTAATACAAGACAGTCCTGTAGCGGCGCTGTAAATAAAATCACTATTAGAATCTATTTCAGATACTTTTAATCTAAGAGTTGTGAAAAGCAATTTATCTTCAACGCCGTAACTATAATTACGATTATACGGTAATACATCCGCACTGCCCGATGGACATAAAGTCATATTTGGACAAAAAATAGCTTTAAGATAAATATTGGCAGTTTTTGATTGAGCAATAAAAGAGCCCGAGTTGGGAACTATGGCTACAGGCCAATTGCCTCCAAGCCCCTCTACTTCATATTTGTATTCTAGTCTCTTAATAAGTCCTTTAATTGATAAAGAGATGTCGCTTATATGACTAGAAGTATTATTAGTGGTTGTGCTGGTGTCTGAACCAGTATCTGTACTGGCTAAACCTACAAGTCTGATGTCGTTATTTGTATTATCTGTATTCATAGTTTAATTTTTGTATGAGATGGTGATGGGTAAACTATACACAGTTTCTGTGTTACATTCTGAAGAATCTAGTACAGCCCTAAGCGTTACATTGTAGGCAGCAGCGCCAGTTAAAAACTTGGGATATGATGGTACGGTGTAGTTTGCAACACCATTTTGATTAGGTGGACACAATCCTGTAGCCGGGCAGAAAAACAACTGACCATCTAATAGAGGTTTATCAGTAGATGATTTAATATTAATAGTGCCAGATGTGGGTGTTGTAAATACAAATGGCCACTCTGATCGTAACACTTCTATCCTATAAGAATATTCTTTATCTAGCTCTAAATTACGGGTGACTAACTCAAAGCCATACGAAGCAGGATCTGCATCGTCACTGGTTGGTTCTACTACTATCGCAGGAGATTTACCTGATATAGCAATAAATGGTTTTGGTAAGCAGTCTTCACACTCTATTGTAAATTGATTACTCAGTACCTCAGCTCCATTATATGATAATGGGGAAACAGATAACTGCATAGTAATGCTCTTATTGTCAGAGCTTGATAAAGTACAGGCTTCTGGTAAAGTAAAAGGCATAACATTGGTGTCGCAATTGCCTGTGCTTGGACAAAACCCTATACTGCTTTCAATAGAGGCTTGTCCAGTTGAGGGCTTGATAACACCCGAAATCGAATTAATGCTAACCGGCCAGTTGGCATTGACTGTTTTAAATTCATACTTATATTCTTCATAAGGTTGAAGATTTTCGATTTTGGGAGAAAAGGAGTACTTACTATCTGTAGATAATTTAGTATTGGGAATGGTTTCTGGTAGTACATTGGGCAGCTTATTGGCGTCTGTAAATCCTAATAGGAGTCCGCCAATAGCAGGAATTCTAACCGGAATAGCTGTGGTGTCTCTAACTATAAAATAATATGAAGATTTACTATCCAGCTGAGATAATGTAGAATCTGGATGAGGCTCATAGAAATATTTAATGTTGCCAAGCTGATCAACGGTTTGTGTACGCCTAGTCCAAAATTTAGGAATAGAACCATCTAAAGTTTGACTACCATATATAGTATCGATAGCCTGCATAAAATTATCATACTCTATACGACCAGTACTATTGGGCGCTAAAGAAGGAGGAATCGTTTTCAGAGGTAGTGGCTCTGTGCCGATATAGTATGTAATAAAAAATTGGCTATTTATAATCATATTGTTTACTCAAAATAAAGAAACTCATAGTTAATTACACCACGTTATTTATCAATCAACTAAAAACTAATTCTGATAAGCACTGACTATCATTCATTACCCTTCCGCCGCCCTTTATGATAGAAATACTAGGAATGCCTGCGGAAGTATCGGAATTGTTCAATAAAGCCGCATTTTTAATTGGCAACAATACTATAGTGTCTAAATTAGCATTTTTATTTTCTACAATAAATTGAGCAATAATTCTATTGCCAACTTTATATGTCCAATTATTATTGTAGTCTAAAATAGTATAGGTCGGCTGGGTGGATCTAAGTGCTAGTGTGCTAGGATCAACACATCCGGTAACTCTAGTAAATGTAAATGTGCCATTAAGCTGTCTATTATCAAATGTAGGAACTAGTTTATTTAACTCAACAGTATCATTGGTTACTATGGCTCTTATTAAATATGTTTCACTAGCCGACAAGCCTGGACCTTCAACTGACATTCCCACATCTAGTCTTATGGTATTAGGTTGAGTTAATCTGATTAAACTACCACCGTTGTCTCCAACATTAGTTGATGAATTAGTTGGCAGCAATGATCCATCAAATTTTAATGTTGATTGCGGAGAGCAAATAATTAATAGATAATCAATATATAAAATGGTATTATATATGTCTTTAATAATTAAACGCAGTAATGTTTTTGTCTCAGCCCTATGTAGAGATTTAATTTTAACAAAAATTTGTGGAACAATATTGCTGTTGTTAATCAAAGAGTATGAAGGAGGACTGGGCGTAAAATCCAAAAAAACAGGAGGATCATAGGGCAATGATACTGGCGAATCGAACTGAATAATATATTGATCTCTCTTCTTGAGTTGGGTTTGGTCAACATTAAATCTCAATAAGAGACCTGCCTCACCTTCTTCTAGACTATGATTAATCATGTTTATCATAAAAGATTACCCTTAAGTACCTTCTTGACATTTAATAGTTATAATTTTTTCAATTAGTGCGGGTCTGTTGAGATCTGATAATACCGCAAATTTAAACAAACTAATGCTCGTAGTGTTTAAAGAAATAGCAAGATTGACCGGTACAATCGCCTTGCGATAAGGTATAATTGTTGGTGTTGTGCTAGGAGCTACTGGAGGAATGGTCTCCTCGTAAGTAGAAAACTGAGCATCCTGAATCTCTATCTCTTGCGGATTGGCATTATTAGTCAATTCAATTAGTCTAAATGAATATGGTGTAGGTTCGGGTTTCAGTTTTTTAATCTCAAACTCTAGTATAGCACCAGAACAACAAAAATTAGATACAACATCATTAGTTATTAAAACATTCTCATAATATGTATTGATTTCTGGAACTGGATCAAAACAAATTTTTTGTCCTATAAACTCAACAACAGAACCATCTATTAGCTTGGTATATAGTTTTCCGGTTACGCTATTGATAACGATTTCACCAACAGTCAATTGCTCTGGTGCTGGATGGCCTAATCCCGTTTCATCTCTTTTAAATAGTAGAAGACTCATATTGGACATACTCCTGTGAATAATACTGTTCCGAAATCCCAATTGCTTAATACATCATTTTCTCGTTCTTCTTCTCTAGCTGCTTCCTCTGGATCTACCTCATCAATTAGATTGCTTTCAACATAAACATAAGCAAAAGCGCTTTGTCCATAAGAATTCCATGCAGAAACTCTATAAACATAATCTAAAGCAGATTCAGTACCTGATATTAATTCAGAGCTTGTGGTAATCAATGCAGATGGAAGGTTATAATATTGCCATGTTAGTCCTCCATCTCTGGATTCTTCGATAACATAGCCCAAAACCTCAGCCGATCCGAATTGTGGAGTTTCCCATGTTAATGTTACAGTAGAGTATAGTGTTTCGTCAAACACCCTGCTTGCTGCCAAGTTGTCTGGCCGTTTGGGTACTTGTGAACCGGGTGTCATAGCAGCAGAGGGGTCTGAAGGATCTCCGACACCAATACCGTTTTGCGCGGCTACTCTGAATTGATATGACACTAATGGGGACAAGCCTACAATAGTGGCTAGCGGAGTAGTATTCGATGCCCTGTCTATACTATAGAGATTGTTGGGTAAAGTTGTCCAAGTATCACCATTATTACTAGAGAATTCTATAATATAGTCTATAATAGCACTTCTACCATCATTAACCGGAGCGACCCAAGCTAAGGATAATTCTGTATTCCCTATACCATTAGTATGGCCCGGATCTAGTCTTAATCCACTGGGCGCAGATGGTGCGGTGGGGTTTTGTCTTGGAACACGAGAAATTACTCTTCCTGAGCGGTCAATAGTTAACAATGAATTAGCAATATATGTACTAGAATTATCGGCTGTTGGCTTAGGATTGAGGAAGATCTTATCTGCGATAATTTGATTACTATATGTAATACCGCTCACTGTTAGGTCTGCATATAGTCCTAATCCAGTATTAATTCCGGTGGCTAGAGATGATATTTGATATGCTGTCTTACTATTAATCATCACTTTAGGATTTTCATCATAACTCCAACCAGATGGATTAATTCTAGCTCTATCTAAATACTTAACATAATAAACGCCAGACTCCACAGTTCCACTAGCAGCATTAGGAATATTTGCATCCACTCTTAATGCTGGAATTAGTCCAGTAGGCGTTAGCGTATCGTCTAAATCAAATGCAGATTCTTCATAATTATTAAATGGTGTTTTGTATTTACCAAAAACCATAAAGTCAATATTTTCAGCCAATAAATTAAAACCAGTGTTTACATCTGGTCTGATACTGATATTATTAGATGTACTTGGTTTAAATCTAAAAGGACTGTTAGGAAAGTTTTGAATACAATTAAATCTATTAGTAGCATCTGGGGCTAGCTGCATACTCATATAACCACCCTTGGTGGCCGAGAAAGCATAGCCGTTAGTGCCGACTATACTAGCACCATCCCAAGGATTGGGGCTACAAATCTTAACTGCGAACCCTTGCGGCTGAGTAGCATTAGGATCAGTTTCATCTGGATCAGTAAAGGTTACAGAAGTAAATAGAGAATTTAAAGGAGTAATTAAGTCTGGGCCTTCTTCTGTCTGAATATCTCCAACACCATACAATACGGTGGTCGCAAATTTTACATGCGTTACTTGTCGATCTTTTAGTGTGATTAGTTCTATAGTATCCTCACCAATTCCGAACTCTTCAGTTAATATTTCTAGTGTTGGACTATTAACCCAATCTTGTGCCCACTTAGGCTTATCCTTATAGAATATGATTCTATCACCATCAATTAATATAGGACGTTTGGGGAAGCGCGACCAAGTAACTCCATCAGCCTTCAAATAAGGAGCCGCTGCCCACTCAACCTTATTGCCAGAACCCATATGGGTGAGAACACTACCCTTATAACTATCTAGATTAGGATAGATTGAGAGACCGCTTTCAAAAATAGCATGTGTCGAAACTGTAACATATGATGGTATAATAATAGGGGGACTGTCACCCTCGCCAGGAATGACTCTTTGTGGCACTGGGACTATTTCTGAGAATGAGCCAAACTCTTTTGTTGGAGATTCTCCGTCATCAACGTCACCCCTGCTAACATATAACATGCCAACGTCTTTAGATGGCATAGTTAATTTTCCGAGTCCGGTATTGTATACTAGTTCATTACTGGGAATACCAGCTAAAGTATGATCATCTGTTTTATACGTTACAGCACCTATTGTGCCACTGTATGTTGGTATGATCTGTCCACTGCCATCAATCCTTTTGGCCTCTTTAAATAGCATGGTATGCGCTCTCATACCACTAACATCAACATATCCTGGCGTAATCATTCTTATGCCGGTACCGGCAACTAACCACATTATACCACTAGCGGCCAATTGTACATTATTATCACTGAGAAGATTATAGTATACGGCGTCTATCTTTTTATTACCGGTGTTAATCTCAACTCCTGGCCAAGACCTAGGGCCGAATATTGTATACCATGGCGTACTCATAATAATTCCTTAATTGTTACTAAAATAAACTTGGACCAGTGTTGTTAGGATCACAGAACCAAGGCGGATTTTCAGCACAGTCTGTATCTTCTGCTCTTCTCAATGGAATACCGGGTATCCTGGTACCAACTGATACTGTTGAAGCGGTTGACTCGACTGCATTGTTATCGTTATTAATAATATTGTCTAGGGATGTTGGTGGCAAATTGCTATTACTATTATTTGTTGACTGAGTATTTTGCTGTGTATTGGTGTCGGTCGTAGATGTAGGATTGGTGATATTAGTAAACCGTCTTGAAGACCTAATTGTACCGTCTCCAACAATTAAGTGATCAACATACAACCAACCACTAACACTAAGATTAGCAAATAATTCTTTAAACTTTTTCGTATCACTATCAACTCCGGACGCCACTAAGTATGGATCTTCTCTTTTAACCATAACTGTAGAAGTTCCAACATAGGCATTAACGTCTACTGGCTGGAAATAGGCGGCTTTATGCCATTCATTTAAGTCCGGTAGCCAATATTTACGATAAGAAGCCTTAACAACATTATAGGAATCGGTACCAATAGGTATAATTGTATATGCTCCAGTGTCTAATACATAATCAATATTAGACTCTTCAATAGTGACATTCGCCCCATTGTGTAGCCAATTAATAAATCTTATAGTACTTAAATAATCAACAAATAATACAGGCTTATTTGACATGTTGGGCTTAACGCTATAAATATATTCTTCATCATATATTCTGGTTATGCCTCCAACATTTTCACTAGACATTCTAGTATCATATAATCCTCTATCATTATTAATAGCTACAGCGTTTAAAAATCTACAATATTGAGCATTGGTGACTTCATACTTGCCAATTCTATACATTTTATCAACAACGCCTAAGTTGTTAATAACTATAGAATTAAATTGTTCATTGCCATTTACTGAACTACGAATATAAGTAGTTGTATCATCTTCACTATTTTGGGGGTCTATCACACCAACAAAAGTCATATTTAATTGATTTGTTGCAGATATTGAGGATGGATCGGTGGTGTTATATAGACTAGCTATTCTAAAGCCCACATAATCATGGCCAGATGCTCTAGGTAATAGCTCGATATGTTTAAGACCACTACCAGATATAGCATTAGAAGTTCTATACGATCCGCCAGCCACAAACTCTTCTTGATCTCGACTTTCTAACATCCCTGGCTTTTCTACCCATTCCGAAGCATTACCATTTTGATCATATGTTCCATAATGAGAAGGTAATCCATTAGACCCGATATCTGATACTATACCAGAAAATAAATTCTGAGTATTGTCATAATTAAAATTAGCAGATGAATAGAGATTTGATATTCCAACACCTCCAGTTGTAACAACTATAGGAAATACTGGAAGTTCATGCTTGGGAGAAAATGGGCGATACACACCAGATATAATACTGACTTTGCCTGAATTGGCTTTAATTTTTAGTGCTGGTACGGCATCTATACCATATACAGAAAAATCAATATCTTTTTGTAGAGTATTTAGTACCGAAGGAGTACCTCCTCTAACACTGAGAACATTTTTTGTAGAATCTGATATAACACCATCCTCAGTAGACATTTGCATTGTTAAATATCCACCCTTTGTGATGGAATAAACAGTTAAATTGTCTACATCTGTCAGAGATATATTTTGATCAACTAATAATCCAGTAATTAAATTATTTGCAATATCAACACTAACAACTCTTCTATAAGTAGTAGAAGTAGAAGATACAATTGCTAGCTGGTCTCCGGCACTATATTCTTCGATAGGTACAGGATTAACAAAAGTAATTTGTCGTAAACAAGCCGATGCTAGTCTTTGGGTATATTTATTCCATAATACATCGCCATCTGTTCTAAAATAATCGTCTGTAGAATAAATACCAGTTACAGCGCCGTTAGTAGTAGTTTGTAAAATCTTATTCGGCACTATTGGTAAATTAATGGTACCTAAAGCATTGACCGACATTGTAGTGCTACCAACTAACTGATTATTGCCATTAACCGTTAGAAAACTACTAGCAGCTATGTTTGGTATTGTAATATTATTAGATTGTAGTGATGTTGACGATACACTTCCTGCGGACATGGCTCCGGGTATACTCACCGACGATCCCGCACTACCGACCACAACACTGGGAGCGTTTATTCCTACACTAGTTGTTCCGCTAATATTTACAGCTGTGGAACTAAGAGAAATAGCAGCAGCATTATTTTGCAGAGTGGTCTGTCCTACACGATTGATTGTTAGCGCATTGCCACTGTAGCCAACAACTGTTGATGAATAGTTACTATCAAAAACTTTGATGCCTGTGCCGACAGCCGCTACTTTAAGCTGTATCCCGCCTTCTGCTGAAGAAGAGGCCGCATTAACAGCAGACGCCTCAATCATACCATAGTCTACTCTATTTCCATCACTATTTTTACCAGCTAAATTAATTTGTGATACAACAGTGCCATTTGTGATGGCTGAACTTGGTTTATGATAAAGGGTAATATTTGCTGGGTGGCAGGCATTACGATTTTCTAATCTAAAACCTTCTTGACAAATAGTGTTAACTACATGAAAAATGGTTGACGGCCTAGAACCAGAAGGTATATTTAACCCTAATCTACCATCATATGAGAAAAATAAGTTTCTATTACCACTACCATTTACGATAAAATTACTATTATATTTTTGTTGATTAATAATAGTAGAATTATCACCAGATGCTGCTAATACAGAGTAAGCCTCACCAACACTATCAGCACCCAATAATAAATTGTTATTTTCTGTATCCCAGTATGCGGCAGAACCAATTAGATCGTTGCCGGATTTATATTGTAATGAAAAATCATCTCCACTACCTGTGCTTAAGGTATTAACTAAATCTCCATATTTATTGTCCGTTGTATCTGAAGAAAGATTTAGTGACTGAACAATGGGCTCACCACCTGCCTGAGAGTTATTCAGATCAATCCACTTATCTCCATTAACTACAAATTTACTATATAGCTTACTATTGCTTAAAATACTCAGTGGTTTACCACTAAAATCACGAACTGTTAAGCTATTAATAGATGATATATTTTTTATTTCAATAACAATATTCGAAGCCTTCTCAGCTTCTGGGAGTCGAATATCTATACTATTACTGGAACAATCTACGAGATATATACCATTGATGGGTTCTAGTGTGGTATTATTAGTTAAGACAACGACATTTGATATGGTGCGATTAAAAACATATTGATTGGCAAATATATAAAATTCATTGTCTGAATCTCCAAAGTTTACGGGCTGCTTATTATTAGAAGATTGAACGACATCCGTTCTTTTAACAACAATGTTTCCATTAGCATCCCAACAAACCTCACCCACACCGGTCTCATATAGTTGTAACTTTTTATTACGACATAAATAAGGAATATGATATCCTACATGCTCTTGAGAAAGACTATTAAATCCTGGTAATGATTTATTAATAACAAATGTACTGTTGTTTAGTGTAAAACTAAAACCGATATTATCAAAAACTTTTATAAGTTTATTTGGCATAATAAGTTCTCATATATTTATTAAGCATAATTTGTGCCGCCGATTTGACCCATAATTTGACCAGTATCTGGACCCAAAACACCTTCTCCTAGATTACCAATACCCCGATTTATGGCTCCAGCGAACTGACCAATTTTTTGATTTGCTTGTTGTTCCATTGCTGAACCCATTGTACTAAGAACCTGATTGGCTGCCTCTGCTCCGTTAAACGTATGTCTACTATCAACCGTGCCAGCAACAGTAATTTGATCGGGAATATTTACCTCTCTTAATCCTTGTACAACTGGGTTAATGGCATTGTTTATTATATCTCCAACTTGAGCACCACTAGACACAAATGTACCAACAGCACTGTTTATATTTTCGGCCACTTGTGACATTGATGGTATGGATGCTCCTAAATCATTGACCGTTTTTTGTAATCCGGCGACTAGTGATGTTAAACCAGAAACGTCTACTCCAACACTACTAGATACACCACCAGTAACCGGTGCTGGTGCTGGTACAGGGGATTTGCTTCCTTCTTTAAGGTAATGCGGAATGACTAATCCACCATTAGCCATATAATTAACCAAACCGCCTCTACTATATGATCCACTATTAATAGCTTCTAATAGTGGCATATGCTTTTGGGCTTCACTACGTTTAATCACAAATTCTCCTGGAGTTAGCATTGCTGGAACAGTGTCAGTGCCCATTGGTTGGGCATTTATTAGGGCGCCGTTATTCGCATATACTATTCCACCAGTTGCATATTGAACCCTACCGCCAGCAGGAGGAGCACCTTCACGACGTTCTTTTGCTTCTTTGTTTTCAAAATACTGTAGTACTTCATCTGTTGTTAATTTGGGTCTAACCTCGACGTTGTCAGACATTCTTCTACCACCAGATTTTATATACCTTGAAAAAGAATTTTCTGAAGACTTGCCAATATCTATTGGTTGTGATGCTGAAGCGGCGTATCTGTCATATAGTCCACTATTAGATTGTGAACTAGATAGTATTGTATTAGGTCTAGGAATCTTCATACCTTCAGATGCATATATTAAACCTCCTCTAGCTTTCTTTACTGGTTTCTTAACTTCCGGCATCGGGGCAGCATTATTATCTTTTGCGTCAATTTCTGGCATTGCTGCAGCATCAGTTTTCGTTTTTGTTAAATCAAAGGTTGGCATCATGGATGACGGGCCTTGATAAACTCCGGCCCCATATTGTTGAGGAGCCATAGGGTTGACAGGTTTTGCTGTTGCTTGTGCTGAAGCAGCGTTATCTTTTAGTCTAGCAGGCAGATCTTGAGGTTCTTCTTGTTTCCTACCCATAGAACCACTTAATAATGATCCTAATCCATAACCTATAGCAGTTCCAATTGGGGCAGCTATTGCTAAGACTTTACTCATAACGGGAAGGAAACTGTTCTTTTTATTTTCAGATCTTGACAAAGCTTCTTGAGAGCGTTTCTTAAATTCTGCATTAGCTTCTGATTGTATTCTGGCCATCTCTACTGTATCGTTAGCTTTTTTAGCTTCTCTATATAAAGGACCATATATTTTTTCTACAGATATTTGTTCGGAAGATTTGGCTGCTTGTCTTCTTTCTCTCATTTTCTTTTTGGCAGCTTGACCAGCCGAAACCGCTTCTGGAGAAGACGCTTGGGTACGACCAAGATCTGACTCTTTTAGTGGTGTAATGTCTGGTTTAGATGACCCATTCGGGAAAAAGCCTTCTGGGAATGGAGAAAGAGTTTCGGCAAGACCAGCTGTAAAGTCTTCTGGATTTTGTTCAAGAGAGGATAGTGATGGTTTGGTTTCAGTTGTGCGAGCTTGTGATTCTATTCTTGCTTCTTCAGCCATACTAGCAATAGTTTCTGGAGATAATTCTCCTAATTCAAATTCATCTCCAGTAATAGGAGCTTTGGTTGGCGTGCTCGTAGCGTCTCTGGTTGCTGTTTCAACTGCTGCTTTTTGCTGTGGGCTTGTTGATTCTCTAGGTGTTCGTTCAACCGATGCCCTTTGGGCTTCTTGTGCACTTTTAACCTGACGAGATAAATCATTTCCTTCAAACTCTGGTATATCCTTATATAGAGAAGCTTGTATGTCCTCTGGAAGGCTTTTAATATAATCGCCAACATTATAAACAATTTTTGCGGTGTCTAGTGTGGCATTTGGATTATTAAGCTTCATTCGAGGAATCATTGCTAATTCTGCATTACGAGAGTCTGTAAAAACTTTAGTGAATTCAGGATTATTATCAGTAAACTCTTTATTTTTAACTAATTCTCTCATCTTACCATATAGTGTGTCTATATATTCTGCTTTTGCTCCTCCATTATCTGGATCGAACCGGGCGCTACCATATTTACCAAGAGGTATATTATCTCCATATGAAGTAGCTCCTCCTTCAACCAACTTATCCCCAGCAAGTTGCTCAATTCGAGCATTAATGGCTGCTGCTTGTTCAGCATTGCCCTTGGTGCTATATAGAACCAAAAAGTCCTCATTAGTTTTCAAAGTAGTAATCATACTAGCTAATTCTGGATCTTTAGCAATAAGCTCTTTGACAGAATCTAACTGTCCTGGTTTTGGAGTAAATCTTGTTTTATATCCTGTGGCTCCAGATATTTCTCCTTTCTCTAAAAGATCTTTTTTGGTTTTTATAGCATCAGGATTATCGAACCATCTAGAGTCCCCTTTTTGTTGGAAAAAACCTAGTGATCTATCTGGGAGGACGCTCGGGTTTCCGGTTGGTTTTTTTCCAGCCGTTTCGGCTAATGCTGTGTCTTTAGCGGTAGCTAAAACTGGTGCTTCAGTACTATCCATCATACTCATAACATCAGCCGCTTCGCTTGACAGTTCGCTACTTTCAACATATTTGTTTGGCTTAGTATTTTCTGTTTTAGTAGGCTTATTACTAGCTGCTGTAGTAGCAGCATTATCTCTGGCAGATGTTATTGGTGCGAGTGGGTCTATGCCTAGATCGAGGGGTTTTCCGATGGGTGGATTATCAATAGTTGTTGGCTTGCTTGATTCTTTTAGACTATCAACAAAATCTACTAATAAGCTATCAACCTCAGATTGCTCCTTAGCTTTGACCGTTCCGGCCTTTTGTTGTCTAAGCTCTTCAATCGTTATACCGGATTTATCTGCTTCTCTATATTCTAATTCAATCTTTCGACGTTCTGATTTATCTTTAGCAGACTCAAGCTCTTTAGCAAATTCAGCATCAAGTTTTTGTTTTCTCTCAGCATTTGTTTTTGCTGATTCTATAGTTTTATCAGATCTTGCTTTATCATTTCTTTGTTTTATTATTGCTGCTGCTCTTTCAGGATCTATTCCAGTCTCTAATAAACTTTTTGTAAGCTGTTCTGTAGTTAATCCATCGGCCTGTCCTAGAGTAGCAGCAAGTTTAAACTCTTGATTTAGTCTATTCATCACAGCTGAAGTTCCTCTCATTAGAGGACTAGAACTTTCACTCATGGGAATACCAACATCTTTCATTCCTGGAATACCCAAACCATTTTGTGGCAATAAATGAAGAATTGGACTAAAGAAATCAAATGCCGCTTGATCTCCTGCTGCTTCTTTTGCCGCTTCTACTCTTTGAACCGCAGCTTGTGACTCTCTGATGCTCGCTTGGTCTTTTTTAGCTTCTATTATATTTTCGCCCTTAATAACATTTTCTCGTGTTCTTGCTCGTTGTTCAGTCTTAACTGTTTTAGCAAGTTCTTTTAAAGCGACTGCTTCTGTTTTGGGTTTTGCTGGACCTTCTGGACGACTATAATTTCTGGATCCCTTACTTCCAAAATTAGATGATGGAAGAATAAATCCAGAAATAAAATCCATTACAGCATCTTGCCAAGTCCCAAAATCTCCTTCGTTCGTGGCTCCTCTGATGCCGGCCCCTAATGCTGTTTCGGTGGCTCCACTAGCAACTCTTGTTAAGAGTGCGCGGCCCATAGTAGCTGCACCAGTTAACGGATTACCTGTTAATAATCCTGGCAATAAAGACCCAACAGCAGTTGCTCCTGGTCTTTTTTCTGCTAATTCTCTTTGTCTTTTATCAAAATCGGTGCCTTGTAATACATAATCTTGTGCTTTATTAGTCGCTAAACTAGCGACAACACCTCCACCGATAGTAAGTGCGCCACCAAGCAATCCTACTGGAGCCCAAGCAGGAGCGGTAACAACAGCAGCGGTACCAGCCAATAAAGGAACTACTGCTCTTTGAGCGGCCAAACCTACGGCTTCTCCTCCTTCAGAATCTTTATCTTTCTCTAACTGTGTTTGAAATTGTTTTGTCTCTTGTTGACTCAAGCTTTCAATTTGTGCTTCTTCTAGGCCAGACTCTCTTCTTGTTTGTTCGGCAGTAACATTTGCACCCAAACGAGATGTCCAAGGAACACCTCTCTCGCTTTCCATTCTACCTAGTTCTTCCAATTCTTTTCTTGTTAATCTTTGTTTCGGTTTTTCTACTCCTCCCCATTCTTTAGGCCAGTTTTCTCCAAGCCACGATCTATCGTATGAACTTTCTGCTTTTGATCGATCTCTAAGTTCTTGATATCGAGCCTCTGTATCTTTGAGTTTAAATTTTCTGTCAATTTTTAATTCAGATTCTGCTTGAGCATCAATGCTGGGATGGTCGCTTTTTGGACCCATGATCCTACCAGTTACTGGGTCAATAGCTCTTCTGGATGGGGCTACTTCAGGAAGCTGCTCAGAAGAATCTAATCTAGATTGTTCCATTGCTAAATCTGTCATAGTTTCTTGACGTATTTGATTTGCCCTATCTGTAAAATCTTCAGCTAATGGTATTGCTGGTTCAAAACTAGGTAATGATGAATCAATATTAATACCAGCAACACTCTGATCAACATTATCATTAATTCGTTTTCTTCTATCATCATCTTCTTTTATAACAGCCTCGCCTCTTGCTTCAGCCTCTGCTATTACTTTATCTCTAGATTGGTTACTAAGTTTATCCAATGGTACAGTGGTATATACTTGCTCTCCATTTTCATCAACTTTGGGTTGACCAGTTTTACCATCCATCTTAGCTATTCTAACAGTACCCTTCTCTAGATCGACTTTATCAATAGTACCAGTGGTAGAATATCTACCCGTTTTATCTGTGAAAGAAAGCTTATTATTTATAGCTTTTTCTACTCTTCTTTGTTTTTGTTCTTCTACTGAAACTGCTCGACCACTTCCTGGCTGATTTGAAAAACCTCCACCACTTTCATATACGGTTCCTCTAATATCACTGGTATCTACAGTCACACCTAACTCTTTAGCTCTTTTCTCTAAATTTGCTTGTTTTTCTGCTTGTTTAACCTGAGCGTCTGCTCTTTGCTTATTATCTTCTTTAAATCTTTCATCTCTTGCTGCTTTTTCTGCTACTCTGCCCTTTTCTTTTTGGTCTATTAAATAGTTAAGATTATCTACCGGCCCCTGAGTTCCTGTTACAGCAATATCTGGAGAATCAATCTCTACCCCAATACCACGAGCCACTCTGTCCGCTTGTTGTCTTGCTCCTTGTGATTGTATATATCCGTCTATATATGCTCTAGTTTTTTCTCCATTAGGATCTCCCTTACTGGAGAGATCACTCTCGTTACGAATAACATCTAAAGTTCTAGAATTATCATAAACATTTGGCAGTTCGGAGACACCCATACTATTTCGCCAGTAGTTAGAGTCTCCCGCCCCATAAGCCTCTACTGTGCGATCAAATATTTCTTCGTCCGTTGCATTTTCGTCCTTAGCTCTCTGTGCTCTTCTTTCTTCTTCAAAAGCTGATCTACGATCATAAATCTTATTAAGTTCTCTGTTAAATACATAAGAACCATCAGGGCTATTAAGAGAACCACCCCCTAATAATCTCTTATTCACATTATCGTCAATACGTTTTTGTCTATCAACAAATTCTCCATTATAACCAGGAGCAGCAGCCATTCCAGCATTTATTTTAGCGAAACCTAGTTTTCGTTTTTTCTGTTCAAAGTCTGGGGGAGTGGCTCCTCCATCATCTATTGTTTGTTGATCTATTTTGATTTGATTTTCTAGTTTACGAACTTCTGCTCGTGCTAGTACGTTATTTTTCCACTCTGTTTGTGTTATATTACCATCTTTGTCTTTATCTAAATCTTGGTATGGATAGCCTTCTTTGTTATCTAAAATACCATCTTCATTAAGGTCTAATCTAAAGAAGCTAGGTTCGGTATCTTTTGCTCTAGGATCTCCAGGAACTAAAGATGGTCTTCGTTTAGTTGGTACTCCTTTAGCAAATTTCTTTGGTGGATCTGATTCTCTTGGAAACTCGTCTCTAGTACCTTGATATCTATCTGAATATTTTTTAGCTCTATCATTAGAATAGGTTCCAAAATTCATATATTGAGCTTTAAAGCCACTCTTAACTGATGGTCTTTGGCCCATATTTGTGGACCCACCAGCATTAGCCGCTCCTTGAGCTATGGCAGCATATTCACTAAATGAAATCTTATTGTCTCTATCTCTGTCTACTCTCTGAATCGTTTGAAGGTCTATTTCGCCAGATTCTAAAAAATTAGATTTATTAGCATCTATTTTTTGAAACTCAGCTAATAGTCCACCATCATTCAGATAAACAACTCCACCCTTGCTCATATTAGCAGTAGCATCAACTCCGGACCCACTATTAATAGCCTTTAACAATGGAAGATGTTGTGAGGTTGATCTAGCATTAACAACAAATTCTCCCGGAGTTAACATGGCGGGAACAGTATCAGTACCCTTGGGAGAAAAGTCTATTAATTTACCAACACTAGCATATTGAGGCTTGACTCTTAGACCATTTATAATACCTCCACTACTTCTGCCCACCGGAGCAATTGGCCGAGCTACTCTAGCCCCGGCCGGAACAGGCGCCATAGGTCCAACAGCGCCAGGAACTCTTTCTCCGTCTTTACCTAGCCAAGCATTAATGCTTGTTGTTAAAGCGTCTATTGATTTTCTTAAATCATCAGTAGCAGTAACTAATAAGCTTTGTACATTGGCTAATTCTAATCTACCCTGTTCTTCTGTTGCTTTAGCTTGTAAACCAGTAGCTTGTAAGAATTGATCAGCAGCTCTTTTCATTGCAGGATCAGCATTAGGATCTTGTTTTGCAGCTAATGCTTGTCTGACCATTGGGTTGTTGATCATCCCGCTTTCAACCGCCATCTGCTGCATTAACATACCTTCTTGCTGTCTAAAAGTCTTGTCTATTTGCTCATTACTCATCTCCTTTCCGGTTCTTCTGAGCGATTCGTTTTTCATATTAAGGGTCATCATTCCCCTAAATCCAGGATCTTGCATCAATTGAAGAGTCTGTTTTCTTTGATCTGCTAATACAGTATTACCTGCTCTGGTAGCTTCTCTAACACTTCCGGTGCGTCGTAATGTGTCGTTATATGCATTTTTAGCATCTCTTTGATTACCTGGACCATTTAAACCACCGGACAAATTACGTTGAAGTCTGATAAAGCTTTGATTAAGTTTGTCTGCTTCTTCTGGAGTATTTGTCAATAGCTGATTAACAAAGTTTTCTCTATCTTGTTGTAGCCCTTTAACATTCTTTACCTCGTCTAATGCTTTTTGTGCTAATTCCGCACTATTAGCCATCTTATCTAATGCTTCTCTATTATCATTCAATGCATTATTAGTAGCTTGAATATCTTTAGCAAATTTTTCAGCTTCGGCTTTTTGTTGATCTTGTGTTAAGTTGGGATTAGACATTGCAGCATCTCTAGCATCCATCTGCTGCTTACGTTTAGCTGTCAAATTATCAATATTTTGACCAATAGCTTGAGGATCAGTAGCTCCTCCAGTTAGTTGTTTAATATCGCTATCAAACTTAGCCTTAGCTTCATCGTAGCTCTCGCCAACACCAGTTTGAGCTTCTCTTAAATCCATCTTTGCATTATATCTTATGTCTTTAGCCTTATTGAAAGAATCTCTGGCTTTACGAGCAGCATCAGCCGCTGCTTCAAGATTCTTAGCGAAAGTATTATAAATACCCTGTCTAGCTTTGATAAGATCGTCTAACTTTTTACCAGCATTACCAAACATATTGGCTATTTCTGGACCAAGTTCGCTAATAGAATCAGAGAAAGCATCTACTTGTGTTGCCGGGGTTTGGTTTTCTTTTTGTGCTTTCTCTTTTTGTGAATCTATTGATGCATTGAGCTTGTCTAGTGCTACTCTTTGATCGGTTTCTGATAGTCCAGATGCTTTGATAGCCTCTGTGCCCTTCTTTCTTGCTGCATCTGCAGCTTCATCTAATGTTAAACCAGCATTGCTTTTGAGTTCAGAAGAAATGGCTGTTCTCATTACGTTAGGTAGTGTTGCTTCTAGTTTGGCAGCGCCGCCCATTTTTTGAGCCAGATCTGGGGCCATACCTATTGTACCGGCTTTAATAGCATCTTCTATACGTTTGGGGTCATTCTGGTATGCTTTAGGATTAGTTAATACTCCAACATTTCTATTATTAACTGCTCTATCATCAAAACCAGCATTTCCTCTTCGTGCTTCTACCTCGCTATTGACCTGTGCTTGACGAGTCTCAGATTCTTGCTGAATTCTATTAATAGACTGATCGATAGTTTCAGATATATTTTGAAAGCTTTCAGCTAATCTTCTGCCAGCTCTATTAGCAGCATCCATAGCATCTGATAGTTGTTTGGTCTTTTGAGCTGTTTCTAGCTGTTTATTTGTTAATAATTCTCTGGCAACTATCTCTCTGAGAATTTCTGTTCTATTAGCATCAGACGCATCTCCAGAAGCCTTAACCTTTTGTTCCACTTCTGCCCATAGCTTAGGATTAGCAGCAAATGCAACAGCAGCACCAGTATCAACGGCTGCTTTATCTCCTGTACGAACTTGATTAACAATATCTTCTATGCTCTTACCTTGATTTATTTGTGTCTCATATAATGCCATGGCTTTATCAGCCACAACAGACATTTTTTGAGACATTTCGCTATCCATAGCATTTTGTGTTGGAGCATCCATTTGGGCAGAGCCTTTGAAGCTGCCCGTAAATATATCGCTCCAAGTTCTATTCTTTAAGGCAAAATCCGCCTTAGCAATATCTCTTTCTGCAAAATTATCTTTAATTTGCAAAGATGATGCATTACCAAGTGATTTTTCCAAAGCATTTTGTAGATCAATATTACCCATATCTTTTTGGAAATTTTGGAATGCTCTATCTAGATCGTCCATAGCAATTCCAATTTCTTTGGCTCTAAGTGATCTTTCGAAATCTTGTGTGGCTGCTTTTTGTGATCCTGTAAAATCATAAAAATAATCTGCTGCTGCCAAAGCTGCTGTACCAACAGCGGTAAGTCCAGCAACATACGGGCCTACAACTGGGATAGCGGCCATTTGTGATGCTGCCGCTAAACCGGTACTCAAAATAGTTCCAGAAGATTGAAGGGCTGCACCTGTTTTGGCAGCTTTGCCTTGACCTTCTGTTGTACTCATATTGTACATATTTTTAGCAATCATGTCTGAGCTACCAGCAACTAATCCAGCTGCCGTAGAAGCTGCTCCAAAAACTCTACCGGGAGATTTTACAAAATTTTTAAGTTGATTTAATATTGGACTATTTCTATAGTCTCTCAATCCAGCGGCACCAACTCCTCTGGTTCCATTTTGAGCAGAGAGTTCGTTGATTATCTTTCGACGAGTTGATATTTCTTCTTTGGCTAGTCTTTCTGCTTCTTTAGCACTAGTTACAGCAACACCGTTAACGGTTTTATGAAGATTATATTCTTCTAATCTTAATGCAACTAATTGTTTGTCCATCTGAGATAAGCTCTTACGATCCCTCATGGAATCAGATATATATTTTTGAATATCTTCACCACTAATTCCAGCAGCTTTAAATTCTTTCTTTTTTATACCAGTAATTCTAGAAGCGGAGTCGATATATGACGATTCCATTATTTCGGATCTTTGTTTTTCTGTGACCTTTCCTCCTCTTCTTTTGATTCTAGCCGCTGCAAGCATTTGGGCTTGCGTTTCTATAGCCTGTTGACCAGCACCAGAACCAGCTTGTAGATCTCCGATTGTTTGGCCGCCAATAATTTTAGTAGAGCTACTACCTCTAAGACTAGTTAGTCCTTGTATATTTTTCTGTTTAGCAACTTCTTCTTTGCTTTTTTTACGAATATTAGCAAGTGTAGTTTCTGCTGCAACTATACTTTGTATACTTGCTCCCGAAATCCTTAGTCTTTTAATATCTTCGGCTAAGGCTTTTTCTATAGTTTTATAACTAACCTGCCCGCCCTTATTTAAAATCTCTGCAGAATTAGCAGCACTTAGCCCTAATTCATTAAGAGCTTTAACAAGATTATCGAGAGCTTTGGTAGCATCATTAGAAGCAACAACACTTGAATCATTAACAACAGCAGGCCTGGGGGCCATTTTAGGTTTGGTAGCACCAACCATATCGGATGATAGCCAACTCATAATCATTCTCGTTACATCACCACCGCCAGCAAATCTTTGTACTGGAACAGTACCACCCTTATTGAAACCTAGTGCTTCAGTAGCTTTTTCTCTAAGAATAAAACTACCAACTGGTAAATTAGCAGGAATACTATCGCTAGTACCAGTCCCAGCGCCCTTAAACACACTAATACCACCACTAGAGAACTTACTCATTCCGTTACGGTCAGCTTGGTTCATGCGATTAAGATTACTGTAGCCAATTTTTTTAGCTATTTTTGGTGGAATATAAGCTTCACCATTACTAACTAAGGCTGGGACAGTACCTCCTGTAGCGTATTTCTGTCTCTGAATTCCAGCACCACTCAATAGTTCTGTTAAAGTAGAGTCTAAAATTTCTTGTAAATTTTTATCAAGCTGAGGATATTTTTCTATTAAAGTTGTTAAAAATTCTTCTTTACCGTTATCTTCCATTCTATTAATCTTCTCTTGAGTCATTCCAAACTTATCACCCGCTTGAAGTAAAGCTTCATTAACTTGAGGATTTATTGGTCTATACTCTCTGGCTCTTTTGGCAGCTGTGCTTTGGGTACTTAAACTAGCAAGATTTTTTGTTATATCTTCAGGGATTGGAGTAGCTCCCCTAGAAGAATCAAGATTCTGACGATAATAGCCCGAAAGTATTTGACTTAAGTTATTTGATTTATAACTTCTGCCATACACAACATCAGCACTAGAATATCCACCATTAGTAGTCAGTGCATCAAAAGCATCAGCTAAATCATCATTATCTCCAGAAAATAAAGAAGATACTCTATCTCGATATTTATCAAAACTATCTGCTGATTTTTTTCTTAGCCCTTCAAACAACTGATGAGTCATTTCGTGGTACAGTGTGCTGTTCTTGGTGTCACTAGCGTAGCCCATAGAGGGAGCAAAGCTAATTGTCCCACGACCAGTAGTAGATGAAACGGTTTCCTGATCGGCAAGAGCTGCTTTTTCTGCATTACGTTTTAAATTATTTAGTTTAAATAATTTCTTTTTAAGCTCTGCTAGTTCATCATTTGCCTTAGAATATGCTTCTCTATCAAAAGAAAAACTTCCATCATCAAAAGTTTCGGTGGGTGTTTTTGTAATCTTTTTGATTTCTTTTTCTTTTGCCGCTATAAGCTTATCTAGTCCATAAGATTCTTGTTTTTGTTTTTCTCCGTATCCAAATTTTGACAGATCGTAGCCTTCGTATGGTCTAATTCCAGTTGTTCCTTTTTCAAATTGAGCAGCAGCGAACATGCCTAATCCGCCACCCCTTTTAGTTGCTCCAAAATCTAGCTGTAATGGAAGAGTTTTAGTTAGATCTTCTTGTGGGAGTCCTACAAACTTAGCAAAATCTGACATTCTTTCAAACAAAGAGTCACGACTAATTTTTTCTTTAAATGATGCTAAAAATTTATCTCTATCAAATGGTTGTTGATAAGCTTCTTGGACCTGTGCTTCGTCAACCATTATCCTCTCGTCTTTAGGATTCTTATCCCATGCTAATTTAGATTTAGCAAATTCATCAGCAGTTTTTTGTTCTTCGGCATATTTTTTTGATATTATTGTTGGAAATTCTGTTTCGCCAGTTCCGAAAGGCTCTTTTGTTTTTCTGGTTTTGGTCGCTGCTCCACCGGCCATAAAGTTTTGAACAGCTCCGCCTCTAGCTAATTTAACAGCTTCCGCTCCTCCTATTATATATCTTCCAATCTCTTCTCTAACTTTCTCCAAACTACTACCGTCAATTGTTCTTTTAACTTCTGTTGGAATACCAGGATCAATACCAGGAAAGAATTGAGCTGCACTACCTAAACCGTCAGGATAGTCTATGGCTCTGTTCTGTTTAGCGTCTGGTCTTACAGGAGCACCCAAAACAGCCAAAGCTTTTTCTATTATTGCTCCCTCAATATTGCCCTGACCCATTTTCTCATCTAATTCTGATGTTGTAGATTTGGGTTCAACATATTGGAATGCTTTTTTACCAGCTTTATGGGCAGCTCTAATATTATCTAAGTTATCATCAATAAGTTTTTCTTCTTGTTGTAAATTAGCAGCTTTTAATGCAGCAATATTGCTACTAAGTCCACCACTAACTCCAGTAATATCTGTGGCGGTATAGGGGAGACCAAAACTTTGTAATGTTTGAGCAAGAAGGTCTGTTGTGCTTTGTGGTCTAGCTGTTAGTATTCTAGTTTTCTTAATAAATGGTGGGTCTTGCTCTATTAGTGATTTTAATTTGGTAGCTAATCTGGTGGGTCTTGCATTCTGCAAAGCTTTCTTGACAGCATCTCTGTTTGAGTATTGTTGAATATCAGGATTGCCCTTAGCGTCAAGAATATCAGCATCTTCAACTAATGTTTTGTCAAAATCAAAAGCTAATTTTTCACCACCACCAAAAATATTTTTATTTTGCACATTTTCTGCAAATTTTTGAGCTAATGCTGATGACTCCTTTTGCATTTGTCTTGCTTCTTCCAAATACATACTACCAAAACCTCTGGCAGTAGCATAAACATCAGTACCATCAATATTCCACTCAAATTCTTTTGAATAATCTATTGGTAATAAACCAGCAATACCAAAATGCATAGCTTTAGCTTGATATTCTTCTAATCTTCTAGCTTCTGCAGCATCTTTTATACCCTTAGCAGCTAAAGCTTTATTAACATAGTCTGCTGCTTCTTCTAAGCCTTTACCCCTTTTAATATTTCCTGATTGTAATAATGAATTTAATGTTCTATCGCCACTAACTATACCAAGTATTTTTTTAACTCCAGCAGGACCACCCAATCCACCCAACTGTTCTAATATAACATCTTGAATACTTTTATTTTTTTCTTGCGCCAATTGAGCAACTCTACCAACTGGCATTGGGGCTTCAGGAGCTTGTGAGTTTTGTCCCATAACTCTCATTGCTGGAACATTGCCCATAGTTGCTGGTGCAGAAAAGTCTAGGGCGTAATTTTGTGGGTCCTTTTTAGCTAAAGCATCTAATAATTTATATGGGGTAAATCCAGCAGCCGATCTCATCTTTTGTTTTTTAGATCTTAATTCTTTTAGAACTTCTACTTTAGCTGCATATTCTGGGTCACTCTCCAACTTTTTAGAATCTATTCTCTTGATTCCAAGAGCTTCTATCTGTTGATCCACCTGACTCATTTCAGCTTGTGCTTCTTTTTGAGCTTGTTCTATAAGAGATGGTAAAATACTAGCTCTATTTTGTATTCTTCCTATGTTATTCGAGACAAGATCATATACGCCAGGAGATAATACTGATTGAAGTTTAGCCATATCTCCAGCTATAATTAAATCTCTAACCATTGTGCCACTAATACCACCGGTTCGTTCTATGTTCTTAACATCATATCCAGCTTGTCTATATTTTGCTGTCTGGTCTTCTGTTTTATCTGCAACAAATGCTGTACTACCTTGGCTGGGAATTAGTACTTGTCTTCTATCAGAACCCTGTTGAGTTATATCAAAACCTTGAGGAACTTCAAAATCTCTTGGTTTGGGAAGTACAGTGGCACCCCTTGCTCCAAAACCAGCCTTAGCCAATAATACTCTAGCGTCTTGATCAAATATTGCTGTGCGATAAGATGATGGATCTGCGGCCTCGTTAGCTCCAACTAGTGCTATAAAATCTTCTGGTGGAATACCCATAGCGGCAGCAGCATCCATAATGCTTTCATGACCAGCTGTAGTTGGAGCAAATCCTCCCCATGTGAAACCAATTCTCTTCTTAATAATTTCTACTAATTCATTTCCCTTTTTTCTTCTTAGTCTACCAGAACCACTTCTTCCTAATACTATAGATTTGTCTCCTAGTTTATCTGACAATAATGCTTCTCCAACAGCAGTATCTGTTGAAACTCCCATAGTGGTTCCTGGTTGACGACCTTCTAAACCGATCCCCGTAATGTCTCTTGATCCCCTTTGATCTTTTACTCTGCTTCTTTCTGTATCGGTAGTTGAACTTAATGTATATGCTCTATCAACATCACCAAAAAAATCGTCTAATTTATCTTTGGAAACACTACTACTTAAAACTAAAACCTCAGTAGCTCTTTGAATATCTTCTGGAGATAATATTGGAAATCTTTCAGTTTGTCTTAAAGTTCCACTATCTGTTCCTTGACCTCGCGCTAGTGTTGTTTTACCACTACCAGCTACTCCGTATATTGCTCTTAGTTTTTGTAAACTATTATCTTTTCGTGCTCTAACAGCAAGCTGCGTTAGGTAATTTGTATATAGTCTAGGGCCCTTTTGCCCAGTTGCTTCCATACCTTTTTCTACAATATCTTTATTAGCTTCATTGACTATAACATCATAATCAATATATCCTACTTTTCTTTGAGCTACTCCACCTTCTTCAAACTTTTGAATCGTACCACCAAAAGATTTTTTTTGGGGTTTTCTTTTTTTTAATGATTTATCATAAGCAGCTTCAGCTATCATTCCTTCTACTTCAATATCTTCCCTGTAGTCTGGACCCAATTTATCTACAAATGATTTATCAAAAATTAAACCATCTATAACAGTAGGATTACCTTTTTTATCGTAACCCATATTGGATCCATGAGCATCAAGCCAGTATTTTCCTTGTTTTGCTAATTTTCCTTGTAAAAGCTGAGCGTCATCCATAGCTTTATCTGAATCAGAACCAGTAACTTTATCTTGCAATGCTGCTGTTAATTTACCAAAAGTTTTAACTTTTCTATATCCAGCAACTCCTTCAATTCCTGTTGGTAATTGATAATTGCCCATCTTATCTAAGTCTTTTTTCTTAACTCCAAAATCTTTAGCTAACGACTGAATTCCTAAACCAGTGCGAGAAATTTTTAATACTTCATCACCAATATCAAAAGCTGCGTTTTCTCCTCCTGATCCTAAGAATTTAGCGGAGGATACTCCGTAGGCTTTCTCTATTTGAGCTAATATTTTATCTACTCCAGGGACACCTAAAATGTTACTTATAGTATTATTACTACTCTGAAACTCTGAATCTTTTGATTGTTGTTTAAGTGAAGATAGTAAAATACTTTCCGCTAGTTTGGATTTAGTTTTAGCCACACCACCCTTAGCAAATTTTTGAACTAATCCACCAAGTCTAAAAGTATTACCTTGATTAAGGGCTTCAATTGTTTTTTGATTCTCTGATAATAAAACCCAGTCTGAAATTCTTTTTTTAAGATTATTATTTTCTGTTAAATCTGTTGGATGATATATTATTGTTGGTTCTAATGCTTTTGTTTCTGGAGAGTCTGGCTCCCATTTAATTTTATTGAGTTTATTCTCATGTCTAAGTCTTTTTGAAAGAACTTTATCTATCGAAATATATTTTTGAATATTTTCTTCGGAGCTATAAAATTTAACATCACCAGTTTCAAAGTCTAAAGGGTCATAGTCTCCACTATATCTAGCTCCTATTGTTTTTATTTTATCTTGAACATAGTCTTCATAAGCAGTGCTTATGCGCTTGTCTTTTGGATTAACAGACTGGGTGCCTTTTTTAAAGGTTATATTTCCAAAATATTTTTCAACTTCTGACCTATTTGGGTCAGGTACAGGTGCATAGTCAACATTTCCATATACTTTGTCTTGTGGCTGCATATATTTGACAGCTGTAGATCTGATTTTCCCTATTTTTCCTTGATCTCTATATGTACTCCAAGTTTGGTCTTTTTCTCCTACTCTATTTTTTGCTTCTTTTGCATTTCTATAGTCTGGTTGAACAGCATTGGGGTTGATGTCTTTTAGTTTTTCTATTGTAATTGGGCCGCCTTTAGCTCGCTTGTTCATTCTAACTAAATTACCAGCACCATATTTTTGTACAGCACTTTTATTCATTACAACTTCACCAGGAGTTAACATGGCGGGAACACTGTCTCTATTACCCACTCCGGGAACAATACCTCCAGTAGCAAACTTTCTAACTACTCCACCATCTGCAAATCGTGGTTTTTCTTTTTCTGGTTTGCCGCCACCCGGCCTGAAACCTTTACTAAAACCACTAGCAAATTGAGTAAGTGCGCTAGCACCCTTAAAAGCAGCTATAACACTTAATGCTGGTAATAAGCTCTTTGAAACATCTGCTAATTTAATTAAACCCCTAGTAAGAGTTAATACTCCACTAACTAATGATTGAAAGCCCTTGCTTTGTCCAATCTCTCTAAATAATGCAAAAAATTCTTCGCGTACTTTTTGAATTTGATTAGCTAAAGATAGTTGTGCCGTAGCCGCGTCTTTCGCTAATGATGCTTGTCCACCTTGAGCTACTTTCAGAGCATCTTGGGCAACTGCGAACTGCTGAATAAGAGGAATAACTTTGCCGATTTGTCGGAAACCGCCTAGTTCTTCAACAATTCGTGAAAATTTAATATCTCTTGGATCTAGTTTTGACAAGCCTTCACTTAAAAGCTGTACGGCCTTATAAGCTCCAACGAATTTGCCCTCAGCATCTGTTAAATTCACCCCAAATTCTTTAAGAGCATCAATTGTGCTCCCTCTTTGAATACGGGTAAAAATTGTACGCAAACCAGTAGCAATGGTTTCGGCACTTTCACGAGTAGTTGCTCTAACACTAGTAAATACTGAAATAAATTCATTTAACGCATTTGTACCTTCACTAACACCCTTACTGGCTGTAGCGAACACACCACCAGTACGTTGAATAGCAGTAATTAAGTCGTCGGCTTCTACTGCGAACGCAGCTGCTACAGCATTAATCGAACCAAGTGCTTGTTCTAATTGTCCAGCACTAATACCGAACTGTCTCATTAAGGCAATAGAACCTTCGACAGTTTCATTCATATCATCAAAAGACGGAGCTAAAGAACTTAATGCTAAAGCCTTTAATGCTCGTTCAGTATCTCTAGCACTCAAACCGGCCTGTGCTAATGTAACTGATACTGTGGTTAGTTCTTTAGAGCTAACACCTAAACCAACAGCTAATTGGCTAATAGATTGTTGCAGTGTCTTGAGGCCAGCAGCTGTTTTACCCGTTACCTGTTGTAATCTAACTAATTCTTTGTCATATTCAATATAAGCCTGAATGCCCTGATTAATACTATTAGTTAAACTATAAATAACTCCAGTAACAGCTGTGAATGCAGCAAAACGTCTAATGGCTAATCCGGCCTGCTTACCGAACTCTTGCATCTCTGTAACAGATTTATTTAAAGAACCACCAATAGATGAGCTAGCTTTATTCAGGTTATTCATGCTGGCAACAGTAGCATTAATTTGTGCTGGTACGCTTTTAATATTAACCGAAGCTACAGATTGACCAAAAGAGGATATAGCAGAGGCGGCGCTAGAAGCGGTGGTGCTTGTTTTAGTTAATGTTGCATTTAATGATTTTAAAGAAGAGTCGAGGGCCTTAACGTTTTTAGCCACATTTGGATCCAGCTTCATGTTTACATTAGCTGTAATCCCAGCCAGTTGTTTTTTAATATTTGCGACAATTTTATTAACGTTGTTTGGGCCACGTAAATTAAGTTGTGCAGTTAAGTTAAAAGCTGTAGCCATAAAATTTTATATATATAAGGTTTGTTAAATATACCATTATTATAAAAAATATTCCCGGCCCAAACATAGGTCTGAGCAGGGAATACTTCTAGGAGTCACAATTAAACAACGAGCACTAGCTATTGGCTTCTGGAGCCTTTGTTTCTGTTGGGGTCTCCGAGGCTTGTGGCTGAGGAGGAACTGAAGGTGGATCAGATTTTGCTGGTTCATCTTTCTTTTCTTCCTCTAGAATAACTGGATTTCCATTGTCATCCAAGAATGGTTGTGGTTCAACAATGTAATCTCCATCTTGTGTGACCTTATTGCCATATTTATCAACGAAATTACCCTCTTCATCAATAAATCTGCCACTTTCGTCAATTAGCCTGCCGTCCGCATCTACAAGCCTACCCTTTTTGTCTATCAAACGCAGCTTATCATCAACAAATCTAAATTTCTTTAAGAATTTGTTTTCTGGTAAGTTTGTCTCATAGTCATTGTCCAATCCATAAATCATGTTAGCCAAATTTTGAGCACCCAACAGAGCAACCTCTTCAGTAGCTCTATTTAAGTAGTCTTCCATATTCCTAAAATATGGCTCTTTGTTATCATTATACACCACACATGCTGATACAAGATAATTAAATCTGGCATTATCTGCTTGACCTTCTGCACTATGGTTATCTAAAGATGTGCGAACACTGATTAGATCCCTAATTTCGTCTCTAACGCCCTTCATTTTAATAGCAAGGTCTTTGGCTTCATTTAAACTAAAACCACCCTTTGCAAGACGTTTTTCGCCATCAAGAAGCTCTCTTTGCAGGGCGGTAAACTTAGCCTGTTTCTCGTCATTCCATAGTCCCTGATCTTCTAATAGATCATCAAGCTTTGCTCGCACAACGCTCTTGCTTTTAATAGCGTCTGTAAAAGCTTGGTTATAAACCTTTTGAGCTTCTCTTTGATCATTTAAAGATGGTGACTTAACTAAAAATTCTCTCTCTTTACCATCAACCGTTGCCTTAAAAGTCTTTGTCTTCATTGTTTATCTCCATGATTCCTATTATTAAATCTATAAGTATATTTTGTTTTATATGACCCCAATAAAGTTGCGGATAAGTCATCTAATGCTGCTCTCATTTGTTTGTTACCATTATTGAGAATAGCGTTTCGAGTATACTCCCAAGCTTCTAAATATTCTTGTTGATCTGGTCCATCCTCTTCCCATAGATGTCCAAACGCTTCTTCGAATCTGGCTAAAGATCCGATCATTGTTGTTTTAAACTTTGTTTCGATATCGTAAAGTAGTTGATTATAATTCATAATGTTCTATATCCTATTTATTTAGTAAATCTTTTTGAACGTCTGGCAAGCGACTATGATCTATGGATTGATTATTATTTAATACATTAGCTCTTTGTGCAATAGCTAAATTAGCTTCGTCAGAATTCATTCCCATAACCTCTTTAACACCATCAGCACTATCTGTAAAAATAAATACTTCTTGAGCTTTATTTAGCTTCGAATTACTTTTTAGTACTGATTCTTGCTGTTTAGCTTTGTCTATGGCTCTGCGTTGAGTAATCATCCATCCATCTAACATATCGTCATCATCTATTACATTATCATTAGGTTTTTCTGGGTGTTCATATACGCTGTCGTACATTGAACTATATCCGGCTAATGTTCTTTGTTCTTCTGTCCAAAGGGCGACTGGACCCATAAATATATTAGTTTTATCAATACTCCAAAAAGATCTCCACAAATCCGATCTAGCCATTCTTCTATAATCTGCGGTATTTAATGTGTGATTATTAATTTCTGATACCACAGATGTAAAATCATGATACGATGTTTGTAGTGATCCAAATTTACCAAACACTTTTTTTTTGTTGCAAAACAGGGTGTTGCTGATAATATATTCATACTTTATACTTTCAGCATAACCTTCTAAAGTTTGAGCATAATATGTTTGTCTTTTGCTGTGTAGTTCTCCAATCTTTTGTCTAAGGTATGATAACTGATTGCGAGTCCGTGCTGTCATTTTACTATTTAGTCTATTATTAAATAAAGAAACTTTTAAATCTTCTATCTGTTTATCTGACTTTTCTAAAAAGGCTGACATCTCAGGACTCCAAACGTCCAAATATGTCATATACTTATCCAAATTTTCTGCTCTAATCCATTCATTGTATTTTTCATCATTTAATATAGAGTCATATAATAAATTAGCTTTATATTTGATTAATGGCTTAGGAGGCAACAGAGTATAAGTTTTATTATTATAATTAAATAATAATTTGCCGCTTATAATACGATATATCTGCTGTTCCAGTTCCTGATACATGCCTACTCAATATTTTTGTCCTTGTCTTTTACTGCTGATGCTATCTTAGCTTTTAGAGCTATAATCTCCGCATCTTTATCTTTTAATTGATTTTGTATGGTCTCAATATATTTTTGAGCATGATAGATTTCGACATATAAACGCCCTATAATACCAAATAATTCTTCCATTTCCTAATCCTTATCTAAAGTCCGTAATCGTTATATCGACGCCAACTATATAGTAGAGAATACTTATACGGTTGGTACACCTGAGTATGAGTTAACAGCCTTCATATAAAAATCATTATAGTTTCTAAAACTATATGTAATACTTACATTACCGCCGCCAGTATCTCCACCAGTATAGTTTACTGAGGTTAACTGATTGCCGCTTCCAAGGAAAATATCTAGTGCGCCAGTGCCGCTACCACAAACTTTCAGTTGGATCGGAAAACGATTAATATTAGTGTAACGAACGCCGCAACCGCTAGAGAACAAGAAGTCATTGGCATTGACATAATCGCCTTCTGTACCAATGATTTCGAATTCACTTGTTACTTCAACTGGGAATGTAGCATAACGGTGATATGGGGCAAATGCGCCCAGCTCATTGATTTGCTCTCTACCAAGATCAGCATTAATACTAACGTTTTGTAAATGTAAATCAATATTGCTAGCTAGTCCGGTGGGAAGACCGCCCGAGCCTGTAGGCATGGTGGAGTTCTTAACGTCTATATATTGACGACGAGCTAGCTTCTTGGCAGTTGCATAATCTCCTGTGGGAGCCACAGCCGTCATAGCACCATAATTATTATTTTGAGCCCATCTCTTATTATTACCTACCAAAGTCACTTCCTCTGTAGCATTACCGTCAACAGGGAAAGTATAACTAAGACTAGATAGATACATACCAGAGCACTGAACCCAGTCATTGGTATCTCCGGCTACGTTAGACTTTGTGTCATTATAAATACCAAGTCTAAACGAAACAGTATTATTAGCAAGAGCACCCAAACCCTTGGTTCTCATTTCCTGGTCAGTAAAGCCACTTAGATTGGCACCTGCTACTCCAGAAACACCACCCATACACATTAGATACAAAGGACATGTACCATCTAAAGCTTTAGAAATTGTAGCCTCAACATCTGGCACATTTTCTGCTACTGAATAAATATCAATAGCACCTAATTGAAAGGTTTGCTCGGTATTAAACGTGCTGTTAAAACCAACACTTTGTACACCTAGTGGCTGATACCAAGCCCCATAATTATTGCCCGTTGTGGCTGGCTTTAACTGTGCTACCTGCGAACCGTAAAAAACTCTATTATTATTAGCCATTTAAAAATCTCCTATCATTATGAGTTGTTATAATCTTGCAGCGTAGCTGAGGTCGAGGTTGAGCCGTTGTGAGTGACATAATCTGCATATGAGCCCACTGGAATAACGTTGAACTTATTAAATGTTTGATAGCTGTAAGTAACCGTGGCATTACCTCCACCGGTATCTCCACCAGTATAATTAACTGAAGTAAGCTTATTTTTCGTACCTAGATCAATATAGAGGCTATCATTTGATGTTATACCACAAATCTTAACAACAATTTCTTCGTTGGGAAGATTGGTATACTTTGTTGCGCAACCAAAACTTGAAGCGTAATTGTCTTCATTGTCTACATACTCAAAATCATTGGCATTCTTAAGGTCTCCGCTTACTGCGATAGCCTCGAATTCGCTAGTGATTTCAATTGGGAATGTGGTATACTTATAATATGGACCAAAAAAACCAAGCTCATTAATGTTTTCACGATTAAAATTAGCGCTAACAGTAATGCTTTGTAAACGAGGTTGTGATATGTTATTGATAACGTATCTGGGTAAACTAGCTGGAAGAACACTGTTAGCTGGTAAGGTAGTGATTCTATTGCTGGCATCTCTAATAGCAGTAGCACTTCCGGTAACAGATATATACTGTCTACGAACAATAGCATCTGTTCCAGTGCCATATGGGGTGCTTGTTGAATCGCCGGGCAAAGTAAAAGAAGTACCCCAGGTCTTATTACTGCCTACTAAAGTAACATCTTCTGTAGCATTACCATCAACGGGCATGGTATACGAAACACTAGACAAATACATTCTTTCGCACAGGGTGTGATGGTTTACGTTTCCTGTTGCGGCTGCTCCTGTGTCTTGAGCAACAGCGATTCGAACATTGACCATGTTGGTTGATACTTGAGTAATATCGGCATTAATAGACTCTAAAGACGATGTATCGCCTGGATCAACTTTGGCTGTACATAATGAATAGAGTGGAGCCGTACCATCTAAAACCTTAGACAAGGTAACCTCAACCTCTGGAGAAGTTTCGGTTTGAGCATAAATCTGAAGAGTGCCGAGCTGTGAAACTGGTTCTGCATTGAATGTGGTAGAAATACCAGCACTCTGTAAACCTAGTGGAACCACCCATGAACTACCATCACCGTATTTTACGTAATGGTTGGGATCTCTATAGTTAATGGGGTCGGCTGTACCAGTTGAAACAGGTTGTAGGTTGATGCTTTGTGAAGCATAAAAAATTCTTTTATTAGCCATTATGATTGTCTCCAGAATTATAATCATTATAATCTAAGGGTGAAACTGGGGCCGATACTACTGGGGCCGATACTGCTACTGCTGGGGCGTCTAAATTAACAGACTGTGCTGATACGGCATTATTGGAGTCTGCAAAAGCAATACCACTCTTATAGGAACCACTGGCCACAATACTAAAATTATTAAAGTTTCTAAAGCTATACGAAATGGTTGCATTACCACCACCAGTATCTCCGCCAGTATAGTTTATAGATGTTAATGTATTCTTGTCTCCAAGATCAAACATCATAACATTGTTATCATTAGTTTGGTTATCATCACAAACTGCTATTTTAATAGTCTTGTTGGTTAGGTTCTTTTTTAATGTGCCACAGAACACATCGTCTTTAAAGTCCTTAACATCTACACCGTCGCCATCTTGAGCAATAATCTCAAATTCACTCGTGACTTCAATTGGGAAGGTTGCATAACGACAATATGGTCCAAACTTACCTAATTGATTAATGCTCTCTCTACCAAGGTCAGCACTTAGAGTAATATTTTGAACGTGTGGCAGTATTGGTTGATTATTGGGCGTTCTAATGCCACCGCTGCCTGTTGGAAGTACCGAACCCAATACATTTAAGTATTGTCTACGTAGAATTCCACTATTCTGTGATGGGTCTAGACCACCAACATTAGAGCCTGGACTAAAAATGGTTCCAACAGCAAAGTTATTATTTTGAATACCTGGGATATTACCAGTATTCCACAACTTACTGTTTCCAACAAGAGTAACTTCTTCTGTGGCATTACCATCAACTGGGAAAGTATAGTTGAAACTAGAAAGATACATACCAGAACATAATACGCTGCTCTGTGCTCCACCGGATATATATTGCTGATCATCCCCATAAATACCTAAACGAAAATGTACTCTGTTATTGGACAAAGATACTAAAGTCTTACTGTCTGCGCCGGGAATACCAGCACTGCCACCCATGCACATTAGATATAGTGGTGCGGTACTATCTATAACCCTGTTAATAGTAACTTGAACTTCTGGTATAGTTTCAACATTATCATAAATTTCGACTGTGCCTAACTGGAAAGTCTGTTCAGTGGTATAGTTAGTAGTCATTCCCACGCTTTGAACAGCTAATGGGTGGTACCAATATCCGAAAGCGGAGCCTTCTGAATTGGTTGGTCTTAGTTGTACGGCCTGTGATGCGTAATAGATTCTATTGTTAGGCATTTGAAACTCCCATTTTATTGTGCGTGTAATAAAGCTTTACACCAAATGATATAAAACCTTAATAATGTATAATGTTGGTTTCTTGACATAAAACCGTAATTAGTTGATCACCCAATGATTTGGCCACTTTATAATTTTCAAAGGACATAGCCAGTCTATATAGGCTATTATTGTTACTGTCGATCATTGCTATCATAGGAGACTGGTATAAAACTATATGATTATTGACGGTTTTTATATCAACGGATAAAGAGTCTAAATCTTTAGCATTATACACCAAAAAAATAGAGGTGTTGTTATTTTTAGCATTAGTAGACAGAATGTGGTCAATACCTTTTTCTAGCTCAATATTTTCAACGAAATTATGCACTTTCCAATGCATATCGTAATAATTTGACAACAAAAGATCTTGATGTTTATTGTTGAAAGGTCTATGGCTTAAATCTCTAAACATAAAAGATATAGCTTTTGGAGGAATGTCAAGAGTTTTAATAGAATCTAACACCTTATCAAAATCTACTGTAGAATCAGAACAATCTAATAATAAATAATATCGTACTTTACTATTTTCTGCTAATCTTTCTTCAAAATCCTCTGATAATAGCTCTCTATTTTGTTCATAAACCTGTTTAGAAAAACCATATCTACAAGCATAATTTTCAATTATATTAAAACCATTAATGTCTTGTGTAATATTTTTAATGGGTTTAATTTGTTCAATGATATTGCGTGAGCATGGTAGGTTTGTTTCATGGTGATTTGAAGCAGCAAACATGCATTCTGAGCACTTGGTATTAATCATATAAATTTCTTTGATCCTGTTCTTAATCTTATAATATTAAACTAAAAATTATGGAAACATCTCTATAGACCACCTAACTATCCCATTGTATAAGGTGGCACTAAAATTATTTAACTCACTTAAAGTAGCCTTCTTGATAGTACTCCAATTAGACTTAAAGTTTTCAGTCAAAATATTATAATTGTATCCGCTAGGATTAATATCTCCTGTACGACTTAGTAAATATGCATTATTTTTTATAACTGCATTTACATCATATAACCAAAAACTATTGTCTTTTTGTAATAATAATGTATCAATAATAGCATTTCTTTGATTTGCTGTTTGTGAAAAAACATGTAAAAATACATCTTGAATAATAATATTTTCTGTTGTACCTAATTGATATGGAATCATTTCAGTACGTGGTATTATTTCAACTATAATACAAGGTAATTGTGCTCTATGATTTGATGTTATTGCATAGTCTGCATTTGGTTTAATTTGTGTATTATATGTTTCTTTCTGAATTTCTTTCCACCATACAGACTCACTAGCTTTATATACCTGAATATATCTATAACTATAAGAAGCTGTAACGTTGCTTGTTGCAGAAACGTTGTTGTTGAAAACAATATGACCCAACGGATAATTGACTTTATATGTATAGTTACCACTACCAGATGGTGCTGGTAAAAAGGTATTATTGAGATAAACGCCAGAAAAGGAGACAGGTGAAGTATTGAGGCCGGAAGCAGAAGTTCCGTATGGATTATATGAGATGGAAGCCGGATTATTCAACAATGAGTTGTTTTCATAAACCCAATCTTTTCTAGGAGCTTCCCATGTTTTTGAAGGTTTGGACGGGTCGTTAACGCTTTTCATCACATGAAAACCAGTGTTATTGGCGCCAACAAGGCCGCTGGTTGGAATAGTCACATTCACAAACCCACCGATTTGTAAAAAAGACCAATCTAGAAAACTTTTTAAGTTATCTTCTAGACCAGATAGTCTGTCTTTGCGACCTATAGATTCAACATGATTAAATTGTGTTGTCATATATTTTTTTCAATAGTTTGCTGTATAAGTTTATAAATACGCCCTTCTGAACGCTCTATGGCTCTTGTAGTCCAGTTGCTATCTTGTGAACCAGCAAATTCGGGAGGAACTCTCCAGCTATCTTCAGACGGAACCATAATACCCAAACCCGATCTAGAATATGGAGAAGGCCCATACTGAACTTCATAATTCTTAACTATTGGCTCATTATTGCGTAATAATAACCACTCTAACCAAGGTAGTTTATATCCTTTAATATCGGACACTGTAGCTATTTCTTGATATATAACACCATTTAAATCATCACTTTTCATCATTGTTAAAATGAATCCACCCTTTAAACCATTTTGATTACCTGTGATTGGTACTTCTGTAATAATAATAGTATCTGCTAATGCATTCACAACTCTTTCTACCATAGACGTGTCAGGTATGCCAAAATCTGCTCTGAGCTTACCAGAAGTTAGAGATCCATACTCAGGCTCTTGTTTTAAAGATTCTGCAACTATTTCTTTAGTGCCGTCAGTAATTTTGCTCATCGACTTTTTAATAGCATTTCCTATAACATCTTTAATGCTATGAATAATTGCAGAGACTATTTGATTATCGCTTTCTAATATTTGTATGTCAAATCTCATTTCCTACTCCATATAGTAGAAATGTATCTATTGTCGCCAAATCCTATAGGCTCTGGATCTCCCATTCTTTGATAAGTATAATTGCCATATTGTTCTAAATTAGTATCTACAATAATATCATTGGCATTACGTATTTTAGGCAATAGTGATGTATGACAGATGGTCTGTATCGATCCTGCTGGAACATTAAGGGTTTTAGAAGACCAGTTCAAAAAATATTTACTATCAAAAATACAAGCAATAGAAATAATCTCTGAGCTATCACTCATTATCATGCCCATACCCATACAAGTAGGGCATATAGAACCTTCTGGAAATGGTCTGGGTCCAGTACCATTATAAATATTAGCAGATAGCTGTGATATCGAATCAAAAATACAGTTAGAACAAAATGTAGAATTTTGCTGCCCAGAGTATCTTAGTCTGCACGGAACAGTTAGGGCGTTTTGCTCTAGCAAGGCATCGATAGCATTATTAAATACTTGTTTAAGTTCTGGGCTAATGATATTGCTAAATGGATTACTCATGATAAATTAACAACATAATTAAGTGAGGGTTCATCTTTTACTACAGTACCATCTGTCAATAATACAGAAGAATATACTACTGGTGCTTCTTTAATAAGAACTTTAATATTTTTTTCATAACCATAAGACTCAGCCCAAATAATTCTTGTGCTAGTAGTCACTGTCACTCCAGAGCTTTTATGAAATAAGGCATCTAATATCATTGTGTTTTACTCTATGGGAGCATAGGTTATGATTAGTTTCCAGGAGTCTATTAAGCCAGAGCCCAATGGATCAGTATCTTTTATAACTAAATTCCAAACACCAGTGACAGAAGAACCTATTAGATGATTGAATCCCGTAGCAAGTGGCTGATCGTCGTAATTAATTAAATTAGCTTTATTATATATACTACATAATCCGCCATTATTTATATTATGTAAGTAACTGGTCGGCTGTGCCTTATTAGAAAACATAAAACTAAAATTGTTATTAAAATTAGATATTTTGCTATTGGCGGACAAAAGCACAGGATCTCCGGAAGGAGGGTTAATCATAAACCATAAGTCAGATGGATTGTTGTGTTGTAATTTATTGATTGCTACTTCTATATTTTCAATATTACGAGTGTCAGAAGTAATAACTGAACCACTAACTGTTGCTAAATCTGGTATACTCAATCCACTACCAGCATAAACCACAGAATATATGTCTAAATTTAAGCAGTCTTCGGGTAGGCATAGATCTTCTGACTGAGAAGAAGTAGAAGTTATAATTGGAGTTGATGTGGGAACGGCGCCACCATCAGTTGCCGTTGGAGTAGTCAATCCTATAACAGAATCAACATTAGATGGGCAAGTATCTAGTAGCGGTATATTTCTTTTAACCAATGTAACTAAGCCTGTGGATAGCCTAATATTACGAAGACGATCTCCAGGAGTAATAATGTCTAAATCATATATAGCAGTATTGAATGTTAATGCTTTGGTTAGATTTGCAGCTAATTTAAATCTGATGGCTCCAGAGTTGTCTCCTACGATTGACCAATCATTAATATCATAGTTAGAATTGGCGCCACTAGAAAAAACTTGTTTAATAGAACCATCATCAGTAATCCATTGGAGAACTATACACTTAGCACTAAGATCAATAGGATTATTATTTTCATCATTATATTGAAAATTTAAGATAAAATCAGAACCCTGTTCGATAATAAAATTATAATTAATAGCTGGCATATTTATCTTTCTATATCATGTCTCTGCCGCGATTATCAGAATATAGTGAACGCGAATCAAATTTATTTCCAACAAACGGACTAAGTATAGCACGAACTGCCGTAGCCTCTTTAATATCCCAGTGAGAGGTTAATTCCTCGTAAGCTGCGCAAGGGCCTTTGTCTATAATTAGATTAAAACCCGATAAACTACCAGCCACCGACAATTGTGCTGGTCCTAGTGCAGCCCTTATACCTTCTAAAGCTGCTTTGGTTCTCAGGGCACTTTGATCTATTATACATGCTGCTTTCAGTCCCACTAAGCTGATAAAAATACTATCGTTATTTACTGTTGGATCGGGACTTATATTAGGGTTTACAACATCAATTGTATATAATTGATCCAATACAATATCAAATTGTACATATTTTGCTGCTACGGCAATAACCTGAATAATTCTATCATCAGAATAAGTAGGAGTATCAGATAGATCATTTATTAATGTTCTGAGAATAATTGGTATTTCTTTTTTCCAACTCATTTTTTGACCCTTTAAGAGTTATAGTATTTACAACATCTAATACACCTTATAGTTATAGGTATATTTTATTATTAATCGGCTAACTAGGTAAAATCCAAGATCCAGATTGTTCGTCTAAGATATATCCTTCTCCAGGACAGGGAGGAATAAATGCTTCTTCCGGAGCATTTATATCTTCTCTAAAAGAGTAACCAATACCAGCATAATTTATACGGTATGGAATACCATCATTATTGTATTTTCCGTTTACTGTATTATAGCTAGTTCGTTTACATTTTTGTCCACGAAAGTTTCCATAGTATTCTCCTATTATCTAAAGTTTGCCTATAAGTAAAGATTGATTGATGCTTGTGCATTTCCAGACAGTCTATCATTAGAAATTGTGCCGCTAATAATGTCGGCTCCAGAATGAGAATGTGAGGTTGGTGCTGCTCCTATATCACTAGGAGCTAGAGCATCAGATCCTCCAACAGCATGTGTAGATTTATGAGAAGCTACACTAGCTGCTAATTCCCATGCTGTTCCAGACCATGAGTAGATGCGCCCATTTTGAGTACTTTGTTGATTAAGAGTTGGATTACTTGGAAAATTAAATGCCATAATATTCTCTATTTAGTATGTTGTCATTTATAATAAGATAAAAAAATTAGTTGTCAATTTGTAAATTTTCCTTTATACCATTAGCCACATTAGCATCATCTCTAGTTTCAAACCAACTCCATCCATCTATTGGATATTCGTATGTCATATATTGTTCTTTAAGTAGGGTGAAGTTTGGAGCATAAACAGCATTTGGGGCATAAAGTAAAATATTACTATCGGGATCGAATTTATAAAAACCAGAACCAGCAGGTATTTCGTCTTTGTTAAAATCTATATTATTCATTGGACCACCGTCCATCCTTTTGCTGTGGCAATTGAAGGTGTGCAGGTAGCTGCACCGTAATTGCCCGTTACTGTGATTGTTTTACCCGTTCCAGTTGACGATAGATTCGTAAATATGTTGTTGATCTGCGCTGCTGATAGTTTGCAGTTTGCAAACGATACTGTTTGATTGATACCGGTACATCCCACCGATGACAGAGAATTGCATCCAAGTATAAAATTATTTATATTTGCAGCCGAAGATATTGCGGATAGATTAAGCGACGGAAGTGACGCTAGCGCACCACAGTTACTAAATGCTTGAAGAACATTCGTCACCGAAGTTGTATTGAATAAAGGTATTGAAATGATTGAGTTGCAACCGTTGAACATATTAGACATATTTGTCACCGATACTGTATTAAATAGAGGTACAGACTCAAGACAGGTACAACTTTGAAACATGCTCGTCATATTTGTAACCAAGGAAGTATTTAAAAGAGGCACAGATTTAAGAGAACTACAACCTTGAAACATACTAAGCATATTTGTTACAGAGGCTGTATTAAGTAAAGGAAAAGATTTAAGTGCAGGACAGCCCGAAACTATGCCAGACATAGTGTTCACTGAGGAAGTATTTAAAAGTGGGATCGACTGTAAGTTGGTACAATTTTGTAGCATATTAGCCATATTATTTACTAAAGCTGTATTAAATCTAGGAATAGACAGAAGAGAACTGCAATTAATAAACATGCTGTTCATATTAGTTACAGAAACTGTATTAAACAGAGGAACAGACCGCAGCGATGAGCAGCCGTTGAACATGGCATTCATGTTATTTACAGAAGCCGTATTAAAAAGCGGCACGGATTGAAGCGAATTACAACCGTTGAACATGGTAGCCATACTTGTCACCGACGCTGTATTAAACAGCGGAACTGATCGGAGTGATCTACATAAATCAAACATACCGCTCATATTTGTCACTGATGCTGTATTAAATAACGGAACTGATTGAAGTGTAAGACAGGCTTGGAACATCACAGCAGTGCTAGTCAGATTATGTTGCAAAACTGTGGCTCGCTGAAGATATCTAGCCGTTACGGTGCTAGAACTAAAAATCAGCGATGTAAGATTGCTCCCGTTAACAGATACGTCCAGCCAACCCGATGCGTACCCGGAAGATGTTGCGCTGTGTCGTACGGCAAGGTTTAAGCTGGTTAGATTCTGCCCACTCTGCGGATACACTTGAATTAGTACCTGACGATATCCAAGCGTAGACTCGCCAGTACTGCTGATCGTCGTATAGTCGTAGTTTTTCTGAGCAGTTGTACCGGAAGCGTGATTAGTAGAGGTTCCATCCCCCCAATCCACAGTATAGGCACCAGCCGCAGTAAGAGCGACTAAGTTGCTATCAATGTCGATTCGATGAATGCCAGCAAATCGCTGTTGCCCAGTTAGATCGGGTATGGATAACCATTCTGATGGACGAATCCATATATTAGAATCGTAAGTTGTGGCGGATCGAAGATTTCGGTTGGTGGCGAGTTTTTGTATTGATTCTGATGATATAGTCATATTAACTCAATTCTACTCCAAATAGTGAAAATGCCACAGTATTAGTAGAACTATATATTGAAACTACGTCAGTAGCAGCAAGAGATAATCCAAGAGTAAGATAAAATGAATCATCAGCATTTAAAATAGCGTCATAAACTAAATAGTGTTGATTTGATATACTAGCTCCGGAAGGTCTTACTGCAATTCGGAAAGTTGCAGAAACACCCAAATTACAAACACTTAATGTTGAACAAATAGCACTTGTACCACTTGGCACTGTATATAATGTTGTTAATGTTGTTGCTGAAGGATTACTTTGTCCTAAAACTTTATGTGTTTGAGCCATTTACAAGCCTCCTAATAGGAATGGATGAATAATAATATTTTGAATAGCGGTTTCAAAATCTAATATATTATTTGTTGTATGAGTATGACCACTTACGCTCACATCGATTCTATTTAGTTGTAAAGCATTAGTAAAATTACCACTAGTAGCAGTTAATACTCCAGTGACTGAGGTATTATTAGATCCACTAACATTGATAGTTTGAGCTAATACTGAATTGTTATATGATAGTGACATTGTTGTTTATTCTATAAATTGTGGTATAATATTGATGGTTTCGTGGTCGATCATGTGATTCCCCACTTGTTGATCAGATACGATTCAACAGCAGCACGCTCAGAACTGGTTAGCGCCGAAGCGTAGACGATGACCTCACCGATAGAGCAACTCGTCAGATTGACGGATGCCGGGCCATCTACCGCCGCCAGAGTCATTGCCGTGCCGGTAGTGTTGATAGCGCCCACGTTGGCCCTGCTTGACGCTGTCAGCGAAACACCATTACGCCACATTGAGGTGTCAGATGATGTGGTTCCGTTCTGGAGTGCGGACACAATGTTGAACACATCTGATTGACCGCTACCAAAAACGCTAAAGCGCCCGCCCGTATGCCGTAGCGACAGATCGTTCGCAATTCCCCACGCTCCGCCGGCATCCGTTACGTTGTCAGACAGTGCAAAATAGAACGAGCTGCTCGTCGTGCCCGTCGCCCTGCCTGCAACAAACACGGTTCTATTAGCGCTGCCTGTTACGGCAAGCGTCGTGCATCGCAGGTATTGGTTGCTTGCGCTTGAAAACACAACCACTGGCAGCCCGTTGACCGAGTTCGTGGCAAGCGTTGGTGGCGACGTGTCGTTGGTGAAGTGCAG